>Ga0268266_10000062_pt1 | contig 253490 bp, 232 predicted proteins | sample KBSS13metaG_FD_190356 | JGI IMG/M metagenome (GOLD analysis project Ga0268266, IMG submission 190356) | Switchgrass rhizosphere microbial communities from Kellogg Biological Station, Michigan, USA - KBS S1-3 metaG (SPAdes) (version 2) | ecosystem: Host-associated > Plants > Roots >... | reverse complement strand
GTTAGCCGGGGCTTCTTCTCCGGGTACCGTCATTATCTTCCCCGGTGAAAGAATTTTACAATCCTAAGACCTTCATCATTCACGCGGCATGGCTGCGTCAGGCTTTCGCCCATTGCGCAAGATTCCCTACTGCTGCCTCCCGTAGGAGTCTGGGCCGTGTCTCAGTCCCAGTGTGGCTGATCATCCTCTCAGACCAGCTATGGATCGTAGGCTTGGTGAGCCTTTACCTCACCAACTACCTAATCCAACGCGGGCTGCTCCAATGGCGATAAATCTTTCCCCCGAAGGGCACATACGGTATTAGCTGAAGTTTCCCTCAGTTGTTCCGTACCAAAGGGCACATTCCCACGCGTTACTCACCCGTCCGCCGCTCACCCGAAGGTGCGCTCGACTTGCATGTATTAGGCCTGCCGCCAGCGTTCGCTCTGAGCCAGGATCAAACTCTCAGGTTGAGTTGAGCACTGACTTATAGCTCGTCCAATTCCGAAGAATTGGCTGGCATATAGTCTGCGTATTTCTTGACGAGTTCCCATTCACATCGATGCCCAAGAGCCGAAGCCCAAGGGTATTGATATTCATGGTATTGTCTTCAAGAGACCGCAAGTTCGTCAGTGTCGAGGTTACCTGGTTAGGGTAACCGCCAGGACACCGCCGCCTGCGTTTCTCTTTCCAATTCAACGATGTCAAAGACCCGACCGGGTTTCCCCTGCCCCACTGTTTAGCGCCGGTGGTCGGCGGAGGCGGCTATCTAGTTGCCGGTCTCTTAGGTGTCAATCGGTCCTTTCGGACTTTTCCGCCGCACCCCGTTACTTCAAGTGAAGCTCCGGAAAACGGCGCAAAAACCACACCGGGCCGCCGAGGGGCAACCCTCATACAGTCGGTAGCGATTCGATTGAGGCTCGGGAAAATATCCATTCTCAGGAGAAAAGCAAGGGGCTTTTCGACCCCTTCCGAACCGCCTGAAACTGGCCCCGCCCGAGCGGGAGGCGGCTATCTAGGGGGTGGCCCGCGGGCTGTCAATCACCGTCTGCCTACAGACCGGATTTCATAGGAGCGACACAAGGCCTTCGCCCCTCTTGCGCGCGGCCCAAGAAGGTGGCGAATGAGGCGCGATGCTCTCGCAGAAAGCCAAATACGCCCTGCGCGCCCTCGTGGAGCTAGCCCGCGCCGAGGGCGCCCAGCTCACCGCCGGCGAGCTCGCCGCGCGCGCCGACGCGCCGCGCAAGTTCCTGGAGGCCATCCTGCTGGAGCTGTCGCGCAACCGCCTGGTCGCCAGCCGCCGCGGCAAGTTCGGCGGCTACACCCTGGCCCGGCCCGCCGCCGAGATCAGCTTCGCCGAGGCGATCCGCGTGGTCGACGGGCCGCTGGCGCTCGCCCCCTGTGTCAGCCCGCGACTCGGCTACCGCAAGTGCGACGACTGCCCCGACCTCGATCTTTGCACCCTGCGCGAGGCGCTGCTACGCGCCCGCGACGCCACGGCCGATGTGCTCGAGGCCTACACCCTGGCCGAGGCGGCGCGTTCCGCCGGCGACGGCGTCGCTCAGCTCGCCGCGATATAGGCCTTCAGCCCGTCGGCCTCGGCCTCCACCTCGGAGATCTTCGACTTCACCAGGTCGCCGATGGAGACGATGCCCACCAACCGCTCCTTCTGGCAGACCGGCAGGTGGCGGATGCGCCGGTCGGTCATCCGCGTCAGCAACGAATCGACGGTTTCCCCGGGATCGGCGAACAGCACGTCGCGGGTCATCACGCCGGAGACCGCCTGGCCGAGCGCCGCGGCGCCGCCTTCGGCCAGCGCGCGCACCACGTCGCGCTCCGAGACGATTCCCACCACCCGCTCGGCATCGAGCACGATTAGCGCGCCCACCCGCCTGGAATGCAGCAGCGCCGCCACCGCCGCGATGGTCTCGGTCGGGCCGGCCGTGAAGACGGTGTCGCCCTTGGTCCTCAGGATCTGCGAGACAAGCATGGATGTCCCTCGCTCTCTCTATATCTGGGAGAACAGCGTCACCCAGAACGGCGCCGGCTTCAATGCACGCGCGCGTGAGAAACGAACCAACCGGGCGTCCGGGTCCCTTGAGCGCCTAATCCCGCGGCGCGAGCCTGGCCAAGGGCCCGACCAGCAGAACGCCCAGGGCAAAGCCCGCCAGGTGAGCTTCCCAGGCGACGCCCGCGCTGCCCGCGCCGGGCAGGAGGCTCGGCGGGGCGAGCGCCATCAGGACGTTGATGCCGAGCCAGGCGCCGCCCAGGCTAAGCACCGGGCGCGAGAGGATCGGTCCGACCCGTCCGCCCCCGCCCAGCAGGCGCGCGGACGCCCCCATCAGGCCGGAAACCGCGCCGGACGCGCCAACCACCAGCACCGGGCTCCCTGGGTGCACGGCGGCGAACGCCAGGTTCGCGAGCACGCCGCACACAAGATAAAAGCCGAAAAACAGCAGCCCGCCCTCTATCTTCGGCCCGAACAGCCGGGCCAGCGGCGTCGAGAATGCGAGCGCGAAGGCCCCGTTCATCATCGCGTGCGGCCAGCCGCCGTGCAGGAAGATGGCGGTGATCACCGTCTCCCACCGCCCCGGAACCAGGTTGGCGGGCGCGAAGGCGTAGGCGGCCTCGATGGCGTCGATCGGAAATAGGGTCTGCAGCGCGTAGCCGCCGACGATCAGGACCGTGACCGCGACGGCCTGCCACGGCGCGTTGAACGCGGGCTCGCGGGCCGGGCGCAGATCGGGCTGGGGCTGCGGGCCGTCCGACCAGGGCTGTGGCGGCTCTCGCGGAGTCTCTTCGAAACGCGATTCGGTCATTCTTCTCATTTAGGCGCTTTGCCCTCACGGTGCGACAGCGCCGCCCTCACTTGATGGCCGAGTTGCGCGCCAGCGCCGCCATCTTGCCTTGCCGCCGCCATGTAGCTTGGCGATGGTGCATTCCGTTGTCGGCCCCCATCAGGACGCCTCTATGATCCGTTCCCTGCGCGCGAGCCTGGCGCTCGCCGCCGCGCTGTCGCTCTCCACCTCCAGCATCGCCCTTGCAGTCGGGCTCCCTCACCTTCCGAAATTCGGCGCCCAGGCGCCCACGACGCTTCCCAAGCTTGCGCCCGGCCAGTGGCCGCAGGCACATTCAGACGTGCGCGCCGATCCGGACATCCGCTTCGGCGCCCTGCCCAACGGCATGCGGTATGCGATCAAGCGTCAGGCGATCCCGGCCGGCCAGGCGGCGCTGCGCCTGCGTTTCGACGCGGGCTCGCTGATGGAGACCGACGCCCAGCAGGGCCTGGCCCACTTCCTCGAGCACATGGCCTTCAACGGCTCCAAGGCGGTGCCAGAAGGCGAGATGGTCAAGATCCTGGAGCGCCACGGCCTGGCGTTCGGCGCCGACACCAACGCATCCACTAACTTCGACCAGACGATCTATAAGCTCGACCTGCCGAAGACCGACGAGGACACTGTCGACACCTCGCTCAAGCTTCTGCGCGAGGCCGCCTCGGAGCTGACGATCGCCCAGGCCTCGGTCGACCGCGAGCGCGGCGTGGTGCTCTCCGAAGAGCGCGCCAGCGACAGCCCGGCCTATCGGGTTTTCAAGTCGCGGCTGGAGTACCTGCTGGCCGGCCAGCGGATGCCGACCCGCGAGCCGATCGGCAAGGTCGACGTGCTGCAGACCGCGCCAGCGGGCCTGATCACCGACTTCTATCGTCACTACTATCGCCCCGAGCGCGCGGTCCTGGTGGCCGTGGGCGACTTCGATCCCGCCGTCATGGAGGCCAAGATCAAGGCGCGCTTCGGCGACTGGAAGGCCGACGGCCCGGCCGGGCCGGAGCCGGATCTGGGCAAGGTCAAGCCGCGCAAGACCGAGGCCAAGCTGCTGGTCGAGCCCGGCGCGCCGCTCAGCCTGCAGGTGACCTGGGTGCGCCCGCCGGACCTTCGTCCCGACACCCTCGCCAAGCGACGGGCCGACCTGATCGACCAGCTGGGCTTCGCGGTGCTGAACCGCAGGCTTTCGGCACTGGGCCGCTCGCCGCAGCCGCCGTTCCTGGGCGCCGTCGCCTTCAAGACCGACCAGGGGCATTCCGCCGAGGTCACCATGCTGAATCTGGTCGCCCAGGCCGATTCCTGGCGCGAGGCCCTGGCCGCCGTCGACCAGGAGCAGCGCCGCGCCGTGCAGTATGGCGTGCGCCAGGACGAGCTCGACCGCGAGATCGCCGAGGTCCGCGCCTCGGCCCAGGCAGCGGTCGCCGGCGCCGCTACCCGCCGGCCGGCCCAGATCGCCGACGAGATCGTGGGCACGCTCGGCGACCAGGAGGTGGTGACCAGCCCCGCCGACGACCTCGCCTTCTTCGAGGCCACGGTGAAGGGCCTGAAGGCCGACACGGTCTCCTCCGCCCTGAAAGCCGCCTTCGAGGGTGAAGGCCCGCTGATCTTCATGTCCTCGCCCAAGGCCGTGCCCGGCGGCGACAAGGCGCTGCTCGACGAATACGCCTCGACCCGCAAGGTCGCCGTGGCCGCGCCCACCGCGCCGCACGAGGTCGCCTGGCCCTATTTGAGCTTCGGCGACCCCGGCAAGGTCGTCGCCACCAAGGAGGTGACCGACCTCGACACCGTCTTCGTGACCTTCGCCAACGGCGTGCGCCTGACGGTCAAGCCCACCAAGTTCCGCGACGACGAGGTGCTGGTGCGGGTCAACATCGGCGATGGCCTGCAGGACCTGCCGAAGGACCGCCAGAGCCTCGCCTGGTTCGCCAACGCCTTCATCGAAGGCGGGCTGAAGCAGATCGACAACGAGGACACCGAGCGGGTGCTGGCCTCGAAGGTCTATGGCGCGCGCTTCAGCGTCGGCGAGGACGCCTTCGCGCTCTCGGGCTCCACGCGCACCGACGACCTGCCGACCGAGCTGCAGGTGCTGACCGCCTATGTGGCTGATCCGGGCTGGCGTGGCGAGGCGTTCAAGCGCCAGCAAAACGCCGGCAAAACCGTCCACGACCAGCTCGAGGGCACCGACGGCGGGGTGATGAGCCGCGAGCTCTCCGGCGTCCTGCACGGCGGGGATCGCCGCTTCACCTTCCCCAGCCGCGACGACATCGCCAAGGCCCAGCTCACCGACCTGCAAGCCCAGATCGCGCCGCACTTGGCGTCCGACCCCATCGAGGTGGTGATCGTGGGCGATGTCACGGTCGAAAAGGCGATCGACGCAGTCTCACGCACCTTTGGCGCCCTGCCCGCCCGCAACCCGCCCGCGCCGCCGGCCCCGGCCCAGCGCCAGGTGAGCTTCCCGGCGGCCACCACCAAGCCCCTGGACTTCACCCACAAGGGCCGCGCCGACCAGTCGATCGGCTACGTGGCCTGGCCCACCAATGACCTCTGGGCCAATCCGCAGCAGGCGCTGGAGACCGACATCCTGGGCGAGGTGATGGGGCTGCGGCTGATCGACGAGCTGCGCGAGGCGCAGGGGGTGACCTACTCTCCCTCGGTGAGCTACGCCCACAGCCCGACCTGGACCGGCTGGGGCTACCTGGCCGCCAGCGTCGAGGTGCCGCCCGCCAAGCTCGACGGCTTCTTCCGCGACGTGGCGAAGATCGCCAATGACCTGAAGACGACGGACATCACGCCCGACGAGTTGGCGCGCGCCAAGAAGCCGCGCATCGACCGCCTGGAGCGCTCACGGGTCACCAACCAGTACTGGCTGGCCGAGCTCTCCGGGGCCCAGGAGGACCCGCGCAAGCTCGACTTCATCCGCCATATCATCCCGGGCACAGAAAAGATCACCGCCGCCGACGTGAAGCACGCCGCCGAACTGGTGCTGAAGGACGACAAGGCCTTCCGGATGGAAGTGACGCCGGCGAAGTAAGTGCGGGAGCGCGAGTTGGGCCTCGCGGCTACTGACCGACGCCCGCCGACCGGTCGAATTGCCACTTTCGGAACGCCTGACGGAGCAGGGCCAAGAAGGCGACGCCCGCCAAGACCAGCCAAAGCCTGTTCCACCCGACCAGAAGGTTGAAACGTCTCCCAAGGTAGAACATCGCGATGGCGAAGCTGGCCGCAGCGCCTCCGAGCCGTCCCCAGGTCAGTCGCTGGAGCATCAGGCGGCGAAACTCGTCCTTCGAGCGCTCCGGCGCGACCTGGGATCGCGTCGCGAGCTTTCTGGTCGGCGCGTTCCAAGCTCGACGCCAGAACAGCATGTAGAGCACGAAGACGGGCAACAGGCCGATCCAGATCGACCATTCGCTGACATCGCCGCCCTCGATCGCGAACCACGCCACACATCCGCCGATCGCGACAACCATGCCCAATATCAGCCCCCACCAAAGGCGATTTAGGCTGCGGCTGAAATCGGCGATGAACATGTCTCGCTCGGCCGATGTCACGCGGATCGCAGGCCCCTTCGAATTCCTGCGATAGATGTAGCCGTTTCCGTCCGCCTCGAACTGATCGACAAACAGTTCGCGGACGCGATCGAACCGCGCGTTCTGAAACAAGCGGACTTCCCCCGAGAAAGGCACTCTCGGAACACTAGTCAACTTCAACGCGCACGTCGAACCCGCACAACGCCGTTGCTACGCCGCCTTCTGCTCGTCGCCGTAGACCGGGGCGTCCTGCGGCGTAAGTGCGGCGCGGCCGCGGATCGCATCGGAGATCTTCTCCGCGATCATGATCGTGGGCGCGTTGGTGTTGCCGCCGACCAGGGTCGGCATGACCGAGGCGTCGATCACCCGCAGGCCGGCCAGCCCCTGCACGCGGCACTCGGCGTCGACCACCGCCATGGGATCGCCTGCCGCGCCCATGCGGCAGGTGCCGACGGGGTGGTAGATCGTCTCGCCGGTCTTCCTGATCCAGGCGTCGATCTCGGCGTCGGTCTGCACCGCCTCGCCCGGCGCATATTCCTCGGCGCGGTAGGGATCGAGCGCCGACTGCTGGGCGACCTTGCGCATCATCTTGACTCCTTCGCGGATCGCGCGGCGGTCCTCCTCGGCGGAGAGGTAGTTGGCGAAGATCGCCGGATCGGCCAGCGGGTCGGACGACTTCAGGCCGACGCGACCGCGGCTCTCGGGCCTCAGCTGGCAGACGTGGAAGGTGAAGCCGTCCTTGGCGACGGAGACCTTGCCGTGGTCCTGCATGATCGCCAGCACGGTGTGGATCTGGAGGTCCGGCCGATCGAGGTCGGGCCGCGAGCGCAGGAAGGCGCCCGATTCCAGGAAGTTCTGCCGCCCCGCGCCCTTGCCGAACAGCATGTAGTTCAGCCCCACGCCCAGCGTCTTGATCAGGCCCTTGCGCATTGAATAGGCGGTGATCGGCTTGGGGCAGACCCACGACAGGGTCACGTCCAGGTGGTCCTGCAGGTTGGCGCCGACGCCCTTCAGCTCATGCACCACCGGCACGCCGTGGGCGCTCAGCTCCTCCGGATCACCGATGCCGGAGAGCTGCAGGATGTGCGGCGACTGCACCGCGCCGGCGCAAAGCAGCACCTCGCCCGTCGCATGGACGATGCGCTTGGCCTTGGTCTTCTCGTCGTAGATCTCGACGCCGGTAGCCCGGCCGCCTTCGACGACGATGCGCGTGGTGCGCACACCTGTCAGGCAGGTCAGGTTCGGGCGCGCCAGGGCCGGATGCAGATAGCCGCGCGAGGCGCTCCACCGCTGGCCGTCATGGATGGTGAGCTGGTAGGGGCCGAAGCCTTCCTGCTGGAAGCCGTTGAAGTCCTTGGTCAGCGGATAGCCGGCCTGGGCGCCCGCCTGGATCGCCGCCGAGTAGATCGGGTTGGGCGATGAGGCCTTGGAGACCTTCAGCGGCCCCTCGCCGCCGTGCCAGGCGTCGCCGCCCCCTTCCAGGCTCTCCGACTTCTTGAAATAGGGCAGCACGTCCGCATAGGACCAGCCGCGCAGGCCCATCTGGCCCCACTGGTCGTAGTCGCGCGCGTGCCCGCGGATGTAGATCATGCCGTTGATCGAGGACGAGCCGCCCCAGCCCTTGCCGCGCGGCCACCAGAGCTTGCGCCCCTCCAGGTTTGGCTCCGGCTCGGTCCAGAAGCCCCAGTTCTGCGGCCCGGCCTTGCCGATCAGCCCGCCCACGCCGGCCGGCATCTTGATCATCAGCGAGCCGTCCTTGCCGCCCGCCTCCAGCAAGAGGACCGTCTTGTCCCCGTCCTCGCTCAGCCGGTTGGCCAGCACACAGCCGGCCGAGCCCGCGCCGATGATGACGTAGTCGTAGCGATCCATGACGCGCGGGGTCCCTGAGCGGTGATTAGCTATCCACCGAACCTGACGCAGGCGTCACTTTGTGGCAAGCGGCGGCTAGGCGAAGACTTCCTCCATCGCCGGCGCCAGGGGGTCGGGCCCGTATTTGTTCGGTCCACCGGTTCCCTTCAGGCAGCCAAGTTCCACGAACGCCCAGATCGAGATCGGCAGGCTGAGCAACGCAAAGAACCCCGATGCGCCCTCGCCGGCGCCACCCGCCGCAGCCGCCGCGCCCAGGAGGCCGAAGATCACGGGCACGCCCTGGAAGAGCAGCAACCACCAGGCTGATTTCCCCCGATCGTGCAAACGGCGCGCTGCATTGGCCAGCGTCGCGACAAGGGCGGCTATCACTAAGACGATGAGAATAAGCCCGGCGAGAATGCCGACAATCGGGACCCGGGCCATGACACCGAAGACAAGCGCGCCGAGGAAATAGAACACGGCAATCGTGATGGCCGTGATCCAGAATGGCTGACGGTTTGTGCGACCCTTGAACGAAAAATACGGCAGAAGACGCTGCATGCTTGCCACCCCAAGCTTCACTGTTGGGGCGACAGATGATCCCTTTTTGTTCACGTCGTCAAGCGTGCAATCACCGCCCCTTCCACGCTGGCGCGCGCTTCTGCGAGAACGCCAGCGGTCCCTCCACGAAATCCTCCGAGCGGTAGAGCGCCGCGATCGCCGGATAGCGGTTCTGGCCCTTGATCGCCGCCTCCAGGCTGGGCTCGTCCAGGCCTTTATAGACCGCTTCCTTGGATGCGCGGATCGACATGGGGCCGAGCTCGCAGATGCCCTTGGCCCACGCCCGGGCAGTCGACATCAGCTCGTCCGGCCTGGTCACCTCGGCCACGAAGCCCAGCTCCTTGCCCCCCGCCGCCGAGACACGGCGCGCGGTCAGGATCATGCTCATCGCCCGCTTGGTCCCGATCGCCCGCGGCAGGCGGTGCAGCCCGCCGGCCAGAGCCGCCAGGCCCACCCTCGGCTCCGGCAGGGCGAAGACCGCGGCCTCCGACGCCAGGATGATGTCGCAGGCGAGCGCGATCTCGAAGCCGCCGCCCATCGCCACCCCGTTCACCGCGGCGATCAGCGGCTTGGACAGATCGAAGCGGCTGGTCAGGCCCGCGAACCCCGACGGCGGGCTCTCCATCTTGCCGCCGCCCGCCTGGTGCTTGAGGTCGTTGCCGGCGGAAAACGCCCGCTCGCCCGCGCCGGTGACGATGGCCACCCACTGCTCGGGATCGGCGGCGAAGGCGTTGAACGCGTCGTCCAGCTCGAAGTGCGCCGGCGAATGCAGCGCGTTCATCACCTCCGGCCGGTTGAGTGTGACGACCGTGACCGGCCCCTCGCGCTCCACCTTAATGAACTCATAGGCCATGGCGATCCTCCCGTTTGGCCGCCACGCTCGGCAGGCGCCGCTAGGTTCGTCAAGCGCCGTTCGTCAGACTTCGCTAAGCTCGCGCCGGTACCGCTTCCAGTTCGCGACATAGTGCGCCGCGCCGCCGGCCAGCATCATCGCCTGCTCCGGCGAGATTTCGCGGACCACCTTGCCGGGCGCGCCCATCACCAGGGAGTTGTCCGGGATCTCCTTGCCCTCGGTGATCAGACAGTTGGCGCCGATCAGGCAGTTCTTACCGATCACCGCCCCGTTCAGGACGATCGAGCCGATGCCGACCAGCGAGTTGTCGCCGATCGTGCAGCCGTGCAGCATCACCATGTGGCCCACCGTCACATTGGCCCCGATGGTCAGCGGCGAGCCCGTGTCGGTGTGCAGCACCGAGCCATCCTGGACGTTGGAGTTCTCGCCCACCGTGATGGGATCGTTGTCGCCACGCAGGGTGGCGCCCCACCAGATCGATGCATTCTTCTTGAGAATCACTCGGCCCATAACCGCGGCGGTCGGCGCTATCCAGTATTCGTCATCGTTTGGTAATTCAGGTGTCACATTGCCTAAGTTGTAAACACTCATCCGCACACCCCGTTTCTTGCGACAATCCGTCCATTTAACCGTTTTTAAACCGAGTTAGGATCATTCTAGTCGGGCGATTCGAGAGGGCGATACCCCTTCCGAAGCCGCTGCGGGCCGAGCCTTCGGTCCCGTGTCTCGCGCTGGACGGAGTTGATGGCGCCGAGTGTGTTGTCTCCTCGGATCTTCGGATCCGGACCGGCCTCCGGGGAAGGACCCCCGGGCAAGCCTGAAGGCCGCTGCGCACGCCGCCTGCTTCGATTCTCACCCGACCATTCAAGGGCGCTCCATTGCGGAGACGCCCTTTTTTCTTGGCCCGCGCGTTGCGGGCCTAACGGAGGCTTTTGATGACCAAGCGAGCCCAGAAGCGACAGCTGCGCGAAGGCGCTTTCGACGCCGGCCAGTTCACCGGGGACGATAAGATCCGCCGGTTGCCGCTCGATCGGGGCTGGTCCCCTCTCGCCCATCACAACTCCAACGACGAGCGCGACCAGGGCTACCTCAAGACCATCAAGGCCAAGTCCCCTGGCCAGGAAGAGCTGATCAAGGCCATCGACGACAAGAACCTGGTGATGGCGCTGGGTCCGGCCGGCACCGGCAAGACCTACCTCGCTATCGCCAAGGCGGTGGAGGCCCTGGAAAGCGGCAGCGTCGGGCGCATCGTGCTTTCGCGCCCCGCGGTCGAGGCCGGCGAGAGCATCGGCTACCTGCCGGGCGACGCCGAGGACAAGCTCGCCCCCTACCTGCGCCCGCTCTACGACGCCCTCTCCGACCGGCTCTCCATGAAGCGGGTCCGCGCGCTGATGGCCGAGGGCGCCATCGAGATCGCGCCGGTTGGCTTCATGCGCGGCCGCACGCTGAACAACGCGTTCGTGGTTATCGACGAGGCGCAGAACTGCACCTACGTGCAGCTCAAGATGCTGCTCACCCGCCTCGGCTGGCACTCGACCATGGTGGTCACCGGCGACCCGAACCAGTCGGACCTGATCCCCGAGCTCTCGGGCCTGGCGCCCGTCGCCGCCAAGCTGGAAGCGGTCGGCAACATCGCCGTCGTGCGTCTGGCCGACCGCGACATCGTGCGCCATCCGCTTGTGGCGGAGATGCTGGGAGTCCTTTAGCGCCCAAGCCATCCCACGCCCTCTTTGCTTCGGAGGGCGTGGGGTCGCCCGTTCAATACGCCTGCGACGGGAACGCGCTCGCCCTTCGCGAGAAGATGATTAATACTTCTTAACATCGATTCTCAGCAGAGGACCGATGTCCGCGCCCACAGCAATCGGGCGCCAGAAGGGTGGGCCAAGACATGAAACTCAAGAACTCGCGGCGCCTGTTGGCGGCCGCCGCCAGCGTGGGCGTGCTCGCGATCGCCGCGGCGCCCTCGATCGCCAACGCCGACGTGACCTGGCTCGTCACCGGCAGCTTCGACGACGGCGGCGCGCTCAGCGGCTATTTCAACATCAACGTCTACGGCTTCCTCGCCGGCTATGACCTGAAGACTACAGCGGGCAGCACGGACGCGGCCTTCGATTACACGCCGGCGAACAGCTACTATTCAAACGGCACCTTCTACATCGACGCGCAGCCGCAGTATCAGAGCGACCTGCACCTGACCTTCGCCAACGACCTCGGGATCGCCTCGCCGAACAATCCGATCGTGGGCGGCTCGCAGGGCCCGTCCTGGGAATGCCAGGGCTCCTACAACTGCTACCTGCCGGCGAACGGAGCGATCCGCTACATCACCAGCGGTTCGGCTAGCGCGCTCGTCCCGGAGCCCGCCGCCTGGGCGCTGATGGTGGCCGGCTTCGGCGGCCTCGGGAGCGCGCTTCGTCTGGCGCGCCGCAGGGCCCGGCTCGCCGCCGCCTAGGAGACGAGGTGCGGACGGTCGCCCGGCGGCCGTCCGCACCGCACGCGCCTCATGAGGCCTTCGGATCGAGCGGGCGGATCAGGGCCTTCATCTTGCGCGCGGTGTCGGCCCAGGTCAGCCGGCTGAGCGTCGCGGCCCCCCGCAGGCCGCGCGCCCGCGCCTCTTCTTTTTGCGCGTAGGCCCGATCCAGCAGCTGCACAATCTCATCGACGTCGCTCTCGCCCCAACCCGCGACGCCCTTGAAACCCGCCTCGGCGCCCGGCAACTCGCCCTGCTGGGTTAGCGGATAGCCGTTCTCCTCCTCAATCAGGTCGAGGTGACCGGTGTTGGCGGAGAGGATCACAGGCACGCCGCAGGCCATGCACTCCATGGCCACCAGGTTGGTGCCGCCCTCGGCCCTGTTGGGAAAAACCGCCACATCCATCTCGCGCAGGACGGTCGGCGTCTGCTCGTTGGGGATCAGGCCAAGGTCCAGGATGTTCTCGCGCCCGACACCGTTGGCCGCAGCCCAGCCCACAACATCCGCCCGGCCCGCCGCGTCGAACGGGACGGGCGCGGTCAGGCCGCCGGCGTCCAGCGTCCGCGCCGCCTCCGGCCAGGGCGAGTGCCAGGCGGTGACCAGCAGCGCGTCGGCCCGCCGCTCCGCAAAGCGCCGGAACGCAGCCAGCACCAGATCCTGCCCCTTGCGCCGCTCCAGCTTTCCGCCGCTGAACACCAGGAAGCGATCCGGAAGGTAGCCGATCGACGGCGCCGGATGGAACACAGTAGGGTCCACGCCCTGCAGGACGGTGCGAACCTGGGAAAGTCCGTGCGCCTGCAGCACCTCGCGGTTCCAGGTTGAGCCGGTGACGATCAGCGGATAGTCCGCCGCACGGCTGACGGCGTCGCGCTCCAGGCGCGCGGTCTCGAAGAAGGTCACCGCAACGGTCGGCTGTCCGGACAGGGTGACGCCGTGCGCAGCGGGGCCGTTCCGGAACTGCGCGTTGCAGTCGGCGAGCAGCACGGCGTCGAGCGCAGCCGGTCCGCCGGCGAACCCGGCAAGCTGCTCCTGGAACGCGGCCGAGCGACGGCGCAGGTCCTCGAAAGCCCGCATCCGCAGCGGATCGATGGACAACGCCCGAGGTTCGATCGGATTGGTGGCTACCGGCGCCAGGTCCGGATCGGCCATCCAGTTGAGCGCCAGGTTCAGGCCATAGACGCCCCAGCCGTAGAAGCTGGACAGACCCCAATTGATGTAGACGGGACGACGTCCCACAGCACCCTCGCCAGCCGTTTGCGCCGACGCGGGTAGCGCGGCGCGGACCTTATGTCACGGCGCCGACGCACTTGAAGCCGAAAGCGGTCGCCGTTATAGATAGTTCGTCAATCTAACTATCTGAGCGAGATCTCGTGCCCACGGCTACAGCCGAACCCGTTGACGTGATCGCCTTGGCCGAGGCTCTGCGCGGCCCACTGCTGCGGGTGTCCCGCAAGCTGCGCCAGGAGGCCCAAAAGGTCGGCCTGTCCTCGCAGGACGCCATCCTGCTCGGCTACATCCGCAAGAACCCGGGGGCCGGCGTGAGTGAGCTCGCGGACTTCGAGCAGGTCTCGCGGCCGACTATGTCCAGCCACGTCAAGCGCCTGGAGGCGTCGGGCTGGCTGAGCCGCGCCGAGCACGCGCAGGACGGCCGCCGGTCCGGCCTGACGCTGACGCCTGCGGGCCTGCGCAACATCGAGACCCTGCAGCGTCATCGCAACGACTGGCTGGCCGCCCGGCTTGTCCGCCTCAGCCCCGCCGAGCGCGAGGCCCTGCTGGCCGCTGCAGCCCCGCTCCTCAAGCTGGTGAGCGTCGAGGCATGAGCACCCGCGCCGAAGAGATCCTGGAGACCGACGTCCTCGACGAATCCGGCGCCGACGCCGCGGCGATCCTCAACGAGGGTCGCGACGCGACCTTCCGCGGCTGGGTCGTGCCGGCGATCATCGGCTCGGCGCTGCTCATGCAGACGCTGAACGCCACCTCGATCAACAACGCCTTGCCCGCTATGGCGCGCGCCCTGCACGTCGAGCCGCTGCGGCTCAACCTCGCCATCACCATGTACCTCCTGGCCTCGGCTGTGTTCCTGCCGATCTCCGGCTGGATGGCCGATCGGTTCGGGGCCAAGCGCATCCTGATGATCGCCATGGTGCTCTACGCCAGCGCCTCGGCGGCCTGCGGCTTCGCCAACAGCCTTCCCCAGCTCGTCGCCTTCCGCCTGCTGCAAGGCTGCGCCGGCGCGATGATGGGCCCGGTCGGCCGCCTGGTCCTCCTGCGCACCACGCCCAAGAACGAGCTGGTCGGCGCCATGTCCGTGGTCACCATGCCGGCGCTGTTGGGCCCGGTCGTGGGTCCCGTGCTCGGCGGGGCCATCGTCACGTTCGTGAGCTGGCGCTGGATCTTCTTCCTGAACCTGCCGATCGCCATCGCTGGCGTCCTGCTGGTCCGCGCCTTCGTGCCCAATGTGAAGGAACAAGCCGTCCTGCCGATCGACTGGCCGGGCATTTTCCTGACCGGCATCGGGCTCGCGGGCCTGATCCTCGGTTTCGAGAACCTCGGCCGCGACGTACTGCCGCCGGTGGCGGTCGCGGGCCTCTTCGCGGTGGGCCTGGCCTGCCTTGGCCTCTACTGGAGCCACGCGCGCAACAATCCGCACGCCATCATCGACCTTTCGATCTTCCGCATCCCGACCTTCCAGGCCTCGGTCCTGGGCGGAGCCTTCTTCCGCCTGGTGCCGGGGGCGACGCCCTTCCTGCTGGCCATGCTGCTGCAGGTGGGTTTCGGCATGACCGCCTTCGCGGCCGGGTTGATGACCTTCATCTCGGCGGTGGGCGCCCTGGTCATGAAGACTACCGCGCCGCCGATCCTGCGCCGCTTCGGGTTCCGCGCCGTCCTGATGGCCAACGGGGTGGTCTGCGCGGCGACCTTCATGGTCTACGCCCTCTTCAAGATCGACACCCCGCACTGGCTGATCATGGTGGCGCTGGCGGTGGGCGGCTTCTTCCGCTCCCTGCAGTTCACCAGCCTGAACGGCATGGCCTATGCCGACCTCGAGCAGGACCAGATGAGCCGCGGCACCACGACGGCCTCGATGGCCCAGCAGTTCATGCAGTCGGTCAGCATCGGCCTGGCCGCCACCCTGCTGCACTTCCTGATGCGCTCGCGCGGCGAGACGCACCTCACCGGCGCCACGGTGGCCCCGGCCTTCGCCATCTTCGGCGCGCTCACCCTGGTGTCGCTGTTCTGGTTCGCCCGCCTGCCGGCCAACGCCGGCGACGAGATGAACAACCGCGGACGCGACTAGAGGCTAGCCCTCGACGTCCGTCTCCGGCCGGTCGGCGCCTTCCGACAGCTCCTCGTGCCATCGGCCGCCTTCGTCCTCCCACGAGATGCCGGCGGTGTCGCCGCTGATCCGCTGCTCGCCGGCCGCGCGCCGGGCGGCCTTCAGCGCCGAGTCGTGGCTCGGGAAGGTCTCCGAATAGGTGCCGTCGGCGGTGTAGGCCCAGCCGGTGTCGTGCCGGACGATCTTGTAGGTGATGTGGCTCATCTCAAAAGCTCCGGTGACGCTGGCCGCCAACATGGCCTCTCGGCCGGGGCGGGACAATCGCCAAGCGTTGCGGCTTCGCCCGGCGCCCTGGCGGAGCCGGCCTGCGGCGCCTAAGGTGTGGGCAGTTCTCATAGAGTCCGAGCCGCTTTCCCCATGAAATTCGCCGTCGCCGTCCTGGCCGCCCTGCTGGCGGTCGCCAGCCCCGTCTGCGCCGCGCCCGCAAAAGCCCCGCCCGCCAAGGCCGCCGCGTCTGCCCATGTGGCCCTGCCGACCGACGTCACGCCCGAACGCTACGACATCGCCATCACGCCCAGCGCCGCGGATCTGAGCTTCGCCGGCCACGAGGCCGTGACCATCCGCGTCAAGCGCGCCACGCACTCGATCACGCTGAACGCCGCCGACATCGCCTTCCAGAAGGTCGTGATCTCCTGCAGCCCGGAGGCGCCGACGATCACCCTGGACAAGACCCAGCAGACGGCCACCTTCACCTTCGCCAAGCCGATCGCGCCCGGCCGCTATACGCTGGCGATCGACTACACGGGCGTGATCTACAAGCAGGCCTCGGGCTTCTTCGCCCTCGACTACGCGGGCCAGAAGGGCCAGCAGCGCGCCCTCTTCACCCAGTTCGAGAACTCCGACGCGCGCCGCTTCGCGCCCATGTGGGACGAGCCCGGGATCAAGTCGGTCTTCGCCCTCAGCGTCGACACGCCCGAGGGCCAGATGGCGGTCTCCAACATGCCGGTGGCCGACGTCCTGACCGTCGCCTCGCAGCATGGAGCCTCGCGCCGCATCACCCGCTTCGCCGAAACGCCGAAGATGAGCTCCTACCTGCTGTTCCTGGCGCTGGGCGACTTCGAGCGCGTGCACCGCATGGTCGGCAAGACCGACGTCGGCGTCGTGGTGCGCCGCGGCGACGGGCCCAAGGCCCAGTTCGCCCTCGATGCGGCGACCGAGCTCCTGCCCTACTACAACGACTACTTCGCCACGCCCTACCCGCTGCCGAAGCTGGACTTCATCGCCGGACCGGGCCGCAGCCAGTTCTTCGCCGCCATGGAGAACTGGGGCGCTATCTACTACTTCGACTACGCGCTCCTGGTTGACCCCAAGCTCACCACCGAAGCGGACAAGCAGGCGATCTACGTCGATATCGCCCACGAGATGGCCCACCAGTGGTTCGGCGACCTGGTCACCATGGCCTGGTGGGACGACCTGTGGCTGAACGAGGGCTTCGCATCCTGGATGGAGAACAAGGCCACCGACCACTTCCATCCGGAGTGGAAGATCTGGCTGCAGACCAAGGCCGGCGAGCAGCGGGCCATGGCCACCGACGCCAAGGGTGGCTCCCACCCGGTGATCACCCCGATCCACGACGTCTTCGCCGCCGCCAACGCCTTCGATGGCATCACCTACGAGAAGGGCCACTCGGTCATCCACATGCTGGAGGCCTATGTCGGCGAAGACGTCTTCCGCGCGGGCGTCCGCAACTACATCGCCCGCCACGCCTACGGGAACACCGTCACCGACGACCTCTGGGCCGAGATCGACAAGGTCTCGCCCCGCAAGATCGCCGGCATCGCCCACGACTTCACCCTGCAGGCCGGCGTGCCGATGATCTCGGTGGCGGCCGCGCCCGATGGCTATCGGCTGACCCAGGGCCGCTATGGCGCGGACGAGGCCTCCGCCGCGCCCCGCACGTGGCGCACCCCGGTGACGGTGACCGGCCTGGGCGAGCCCTGGCGCACGGTGGTCAGCAGCAAGCAGCCCGAGGTCCGAGCCGCGGCGCCCGGCGCCACGCCGCTCGTGAACGCCGGCCAGACCGGCTACTTCCGCAGCCGCTACGAGGGCGAGCTCGCCGGCCGCATCGCCGCAGCCTTCCCGCGCCTCGCGCCCGAAGACCAGCTCGGCCTGATCTACGACAGCCTGGCGCTCGGCCAGGCCGGCTACGCCCCGATGGATGGCTTCCTGGCCATCGCGGTCAACGCCCAGTCCGCCGACGATCCGGTCGTCCTGAAGGCGCTGGCCCAGCAACTGACCGCGGTCGACGACCTCTACGAGCACCAGCCGGGCCAGCCCGCCTTCCGCGCCTTCGCCCGCGCCCGCCTCGCGCCGGCCTTCGCCCGGCTGGGATGGGACGCCAAGCCCGGCGAGGCGGACAACGCCGCGATCCTGCGCACGACGCTCCTGGCCGCGCTGGGCCAGTTCGACGACCCGGCGGTGATCGCCGAGGCCAAGCGCCGCTTCACCGCCTGGCTCACCGCGCCCGACAGCCTCAGCGGCTCGGCCCGCCAGACCGTCCTGCGGATCGTCGCGGCCCACGCCGACGCGGCGACCTGGGACCAGCTCCACACGCTCGCCCAGCGCGCCACGGATCCAACGGACAAGACCCGCCTCTACCGCTATCTCGGCGCTGCGGCCGATCCGGCCCTAGCGGACCGCGCACTGGCGCTTTCGCTCACCAGCGAGCCGCCCGCCACCGATGCGCCGGAGCTGATCAGCTCGGTCGCCGGAAATTTCCCTGACAAGGCCTTCGATTTCGCCGTGGCCCACCGCGGTCAGGTGGACGCCATGGTCGAGCCCACCAGCCGCACCACCTTCTTCGCCAGCATCGGCGGGACCTCGCGGGAGGCGGCGATGAACGCCAAGCTCAGCGCGTTCGCGGCTACCGTGCCGCCCTCGGCGCGGGGCGAGGTCGCCAAGGCGCTCGCCTCGATCGCCTACCGCCAGGAGGTGATCGCCAGGCGCCTGCCCGAGATCGACCGCTGGCTGGCGGCCCACCCGGGCTAGCGGGTCATTCGCAGGGTTCGGTCTGGCCGGTCGCCAGGTCGACGCGGAAACACTGGCGCTCACCGGTGGCGCAATCCTCCACCAGGAGCGACACCTCGTCGTCGGCGGCCTCGACGTGCTGGTCTTCGAGGTAGTGGAGCGCCGCGTCCTCGAAGCTCACGCCCTCCACCAGGTGGGCGCGGCCCGGCGCATCCTCGACCCCGTGGACCGAGAATCGGCGCTGCAACCCGAGGTCGGTCGTTGTCGTCATAAAAAAGCTCCTGACCGGTGTTCAAACGCTTGAAGGGCGAAAAAGATTCCCCCATTTCGATACCGCCCGTTTCGACAACTCCTGGGTGTGAGTACGGTGAAGTACCTGATGTTGGGACCAGGCGAATGATGGACTATCGGCTTTATGTATTCGATCGGTCCGGCCATATCCGCGGCGTGACCATGCTCACGTGCGAGAGCGACGAGGCCGCCGCGGCCTACGCGACATCGCAAGGCGACGGCCGACCCATGGCGCTCTGGGCGCGCGACCGCGAGATCCGCCGGTTCGACGCGGTCGACGAAGAGCCCGTCCGGAAGCGGCGCAAACTCTAGCCGCCGGCTCTAGCCGCCCGACTTGGCGGCATAGACCTTCGGCCGCATCGGCCTGATGCGAAGCGACAGCCCCGGCGCCACGCCGGGCGGCACGCTCGGCCCGTGGGCTTCGAGCTCGAACAGCCGGCCCTCGATCAGGCATTCGATCCGCACGTCCGGGCCGCGCGCCGCCACCGCCTTGACCTCGCCGGCCAGGCCCGCGCCGTCGGCCGGCGCGAAGCTCACTTCGTCGGGGCGGAAGAACACCTCGACCGCCCCCTGCGGCGCGTCCTTGGGCGCCTTGGCTTCCCAGTCCGCGACCGTCAGCCGTCCACCGTCGACCGTCCCCGGCAGGCGGCAGGCCGCGCCCAGGAAGTCGTAGACGAAGGGATCGGCCGGGTTCTCGTAGACCTCGTTCGGCGTGCCGAGCTGGATCAGCTCTCCGCCCTTCAGGATCGCCACCCGGTCGGCGAGGTCCAGGGCCTCCTCCTGGTCGTGGGTGACGAAGACGGTGGTCACGCCCGCCCGGTCGTGCAGGTCGCGCAGCCAGCGGCGCAGCTCGCGCCGCACCTGGGCGTCCAGCGCCCCGAAGGGCTCGTCCAGCAGCAGCATCCGCGGCTCGATGGCGAGCGCGCGGGCCAGCGCGACCCGCTGCCGCTGGCCGCCGGAAAGCTGGGCGGGGAAGCGCTTGCCGAGGTCTTCGAGCTGCACCAGGGACAGCAGGTCCGCGACCCGGTCGTCGACCTCCGACTTCGAGGGCCGCTCGCTGCGCTTGCGCACCTTCAGGCCGAAGGCGATGTTCTGCGCCACGGTCATGTGCCGGAAGAGCGCGTAGTGCTGGAACACCATGCCGACGCGTCGCTGGCGCACCGGCAGGGAGAGGAAGTCCTCGCCGCCGAAGCGCACCTCCCCGGCGTCGGGCCGCTCCAGCCCCGCCAGCACCCGCAGCAGCGTCGTCTTGCCCGAGCCCGAGGGACCGAGCAGCGCCAGGAACTCCTTGTCCCTAGCCTGCAGCGACACGTCGTTCAGCGCCGGGAAGCGGCCAAAGGATTTCGAGATGCCGCTGATCTCCAGCGACAGGGGCGACTTTGCGTCAATGTCGTCGGTTGGCTGCGAGTTCACCGGCATGGCGCCATTCGAGAGTGGTCTTGAGGACCAGGGTGATGAGCCCGAGGGAGGCCAGGAGGCTGGCCGCCGCAAAGGCGCCGACGAAGTCATAGTCATTGTAGAGCACCTCGACGTGAAGCGGGAGCGTGGTGGTCAGGCCGCGAATATGGCCGGAGACGACGGAGACGGCGCCGAATTCGCCCATCGCCCGCGCGTTGCACAGCAGGACGCCGTAGAGCAGCGCCCAGCGGATGTTCGGAAGGGTGATCTTCCAGAAGGTCGTGAAGCCGCTCGCGCCCAGGGTCAGGGCCGCGGCTTCCTCGTCGGAGCCCTGGTCCTGCATCAGCGGAATCAGCTCGCGGGCGACGAAGGGGAAGGTCACCAGGATGGTCGCCAGCACCAGGCCGGTGGTGGCGAAGATGATCTTGATGTCGTGGTCGATCAGCCAGGTCCCGAACCAGCCCTGTGCGCCGAACAGCAGCACCCAGACGAGGCCTGAGACCACCGGCGACATGGAGAACGGCAAGTCGATCAGGGTGAGCAGCGCGCTCTTCCCGCGGAATTCGAACTTGGCGATGCACCAGGCCGCCGCGATCCCGAACATGGCGTTCAGGGGAACGGCGATCGCGGCCACCAGCAGCGTCAGCTTCACCGCCGCGACCGCGTCCGGGTCGCGGATCGAGGCCAGGTACTTGCCGAACCCTTTGGAGAAGGCGTCGCCGAACACCACGAAGAGCGGCATCAGCACCAGCACCGCCATCACGATGGCCGAGGCCAGCACCAGCAGTGGCGCAAAGCCCGGCAGGCGCGTTCGGGAGATCGGGCGCGCTTCGACGGTCATGCCTTCCCCCGTCGGGCCAGGAAGAGCTGCAGCAGGTTGATCAGGATCAGGCTGCCGAAGGAGATCGCCACCATGGCCAGGCCGATCGCCGCGGCGCCGGCGTAGTCGTACTGCTCAAGCTTGATGACGATCAGCAGCGGCGCGATCTCGGTCTTGCCGGGCAGGTTGCCGGCGATGAACACCACCGAGCCGTACTCGCCGACCGCGCGGGCGAAAGCCAGGCTGACGCCGGAGATCAGCGACGGCGCGAGCGCCGGCAGGATCACCATCACCGCGCGCTGCAGGGCGTTGGCGCCCAGGGTGGTGGCCGCCTCCTCCACCTCGCGGTCGAGCTCCTGCAGCACCGGCTGCAGCGAGCGCACCACGAACGGCAGGCCGATGAAGACCAGCGCGATGAAGATCCCGAGCGGCGAATAGGCGGTCTTGATCCCGACCTTGGCCGCCAGCGATCCCAAGGGGCCGGTCGGCGCATAGATGGCGGTGAGCGCGATGCCCGCCACAGCGGTCGGGAGCGCGAACGGCAGGTCGACCAGCGCGTCCAGGATGCGCTTGCCGAGGAACTCGTAGCGGGTGAGCGTCCAGGCGATGAGGATGCCCAAGGGCGCATTCAGCAGCGCCGCCAGGGCCGAGAGCCCGAAGGAGAGCTTCAGCGCCGCGGCCACTCTGGGCGCCGCCAGCGCGTGCCACACGCCTGCCGGCCCGAGCTCCCACGGCCGGATCGCCAGCGCGATCAGCGGCAGGACGACGATCGCGCCCAGGTAGGCGAGCGTGATCCCCAGCGACACCCCGAAGCCCGGCAGGATGGAGTGCTCCACCCAACGCGAACGGCGCGGCCGCGTCGCCGCGGACGCGCCTCCGGGCGTCGGACCCAGTGAGGGGAGGATCGCCTGGTCAGTCACGCGGGCTTGTAGATCTGGTCGAAGAGGGCCCCGTCCGCGAAGTGCGTCGCCTGCGCCTTCTTCCAGCCGCCGAAGGTCTGGTCGATGGTCACCAGCGGGATTTGCTTGAACGACGCAGCGTACTTGGCCTGCGCCGCTTTCTCGCGCGGGCGATAATGGTGCTTGCCGATGATGTCCTGCGCCAGCGGGCTATAGAGGAAGTTCAGGTAGCCCTGGGCGACCACCCGGGTCTTGTGGCGGTCGACGTTCTTGTCCAGCAGCGCCACGGGCGGCTCGGCCAGGATCGAGCTCGACGGATAGACGATGTCGTAGTTGGGCCCGAACTCGTCGATCGTCAGGAAGGCCTCGTTCTCCCAGGACAGCAGCACGTCGCCGATGTTGCGCTGGGCGAAGGTGGTGGTGGCGTCACGCGCGCCCGCCCCCAGCACCGGCACATTCTTGAAAAGCTTGGTGATATAGGCCTTGGCCGCCGCATCGCCGCCCTGCTTCAGGCCATAGGCGTAGGCCGCCAGATAGGCCCAGCGCGCGCCGCCGGAGGTCTTCGGATTGGGGGTGATCACGCCCACGCCCGGCTTCACCAGGTCCGGCCAGTCGCGGATCTTCCACGGGTTGCCCTTGCGCACCAGGAACACGATCGTCGAGGTGTACGGCGTCGAGTTGTTCGGCAGGCGCGACTGCCAGTTGGCCGGCAAGAGCTTGGCGCGCGCGGCGATCTCGTCGATGTCGCCGGCCAGCGCCAGGGTCACCACGTCGGCCTGCAGGCCATCGATGACCGCCCGGGCCTGCTTCCCCGAACCGCCGTGGCTCTGCTTGATGTCCAGCACTTGGCCGGTCTTGCCCTTCCAATAGGCGGCGAAGGCGGTGTTGATCTCCTTGTAGAGCTCGCGCGTCGGGTCGTAGCTGACATTCAGCAGCGTCGTGGCCTTGCCCTGCGCGAAGGCCGGGCGGCTCAGCAGCGGGGCTGCGGCCGCGCTGACGCCGAGGGCGGCGCCGGCGCCGACGAGTCCGCGGCGGGTGATCTTGGAGTGGCTCATCTCGTGGGCTCCGAGGAGTTGCATCAGAACGCGAATTGCGAGCGGAACGAAACAACGTTCACGTCTTCACCGATGTTGGCGCCGGTGGCGCCGAGCCGGCTCACACGGGTCCACTGATAGTCGAGCAAGAAACGAACGACATTGTTGGGGTACCAGTTCAATCCCAGGGTGGTGATCTTTTGTTCGCCGCCCCGGATGCCCCCCGCCGGCGTCGCCGCGCCGGCGACCCCTTCGCGGTCGTTCAGGTCCAGCTCGCTGTAGCGGGCCGCGACCTCCCAGGCGCCCCAGGCGCCGCGCTGCGGGTCGAAGACCTTGGCCGGCCGGATGCCCACGAAGCCGCCGTTGGCGTTGGTCCAGGCATGGTGCTCGCCGGTGATCGCCCAGGCGCCTTGCAGGTACCAGCCGGAGAACGACGGATCGAAGGGCGAGACGGCCGGCGCGGTGGCCTTGCGGCTGACGTCGACCTGGTACCACTCGCCGGCGCCATAGAAATTCCTCCAGCTGGCGCCGGCTTCGAGGCCGTAGGCGGTCAGGCCGTCGGAGTTGATCGCGCCAGTGTCGACCAGTCGGACGCCGCTGACCCGCAGTTCGGGCCGCTCCTGCAGACGCACCGCGCGGGTGTCCACAGGGCCGGCCGTCGTGTCGGCCGGATCGAGGATCCCTTGGACGTTGGCGCCCAGGTGCAGGTCGTAGTCGGCGCCATGGATCGGGTTGAACGCCACGCGGGCCGCAAAGCCGCGCTGCTGGTTGAACTCGGCCGTCGACGGGACGCCCACCACCTTGCCGGAGAGGAGGCCGGAGACGTACCAGCGCGCGCCGCGGGCGGTCGCGCCGACGCCTGTACGGCCGTCGCCGGTCGCGAAGCCCCGGACCAGCTCGGCGATCGCCGCCCGTTCCAGGAACAGCTCCTCGGTGTTGCTGGTGGCGTCCTCCAGGCCCGACGGAGTGGCCCAGGCGCCGAGGCGAAGGCGGATCGGCTCGTCCAGCCCGAAGGGCTTCCAGCCGGCATATTCGACGTAGGCCTGGTTCAGGATCGCGGATTCACCGCCGGAGCCGCCGAAATCGCCCCAGAGTGCGTAGTTCCAGTCCTTGTAGGCCGTGCCGTCGAACCCGATGCGCGCGCGGCGGAAGTTCGTGCCCGAGCCCAGGTCGTTGGCGGCAGTGCGCGGGTTTTCAGAATAGCTGGCGGCGTCGAACTGCACGACGGAGCGCAGCGCGAACTTAAAGGCGCCGTCGGGCGTGGTGAAGGTCGGCCGGCCGTTGGCGATGGCCACCGTCGGCTGTGCGGCCTGGGTGTCGCGGACCTGCTGCACCTGGGCCGACGACTGGCCCTTCAGATCCTGGATCTGCGCCTCCAGCTCCTCGTTGCGCTTCTCCAGCGCATCCAGCCGGGCCGACAGCGCCAGCGCCTGCTCTTGGCTGATCCCGCTGGGCGCGGTGGAGGCCGTGGGGATCGCCTGAGCCAGGGCCGCAGGCGCGGCGCCGCACAGCAGACCGGCCAGGACGCCGGCGCGGACGGTCCGCCGAAGCGGCGCAGGGGAAATCATGCTCGGTCCCTCCCGTTTGAGCTCGGGAAAGCTAGGCCGCTTATTCCTACTTAACGAGTGGGATTAAGCTGCTCGGGACCGCAGAAAATCTGAAAGCTATTCGGCCGCCATAAGGACCCGTCCGGCGGTGAAGGCGGTCTTGGCCGCCAGCTCCGCCTTGGCCTCTTCGTACTCGGCCGACAGACGCGCGACGAGGTCGGCGGCCGCGGGGATTTCCTTCACCGCGCCGATGCCCTGCCCGCAGCCCCAGATGTCGCGCCAGGCCTTGGCCTTCTGGTTACCGCCGGAGCCGAAGTTCATGGCCGAGGCGTCGGAGACCGGCAGGTTGTCCGGATCCAGGCCGGCCGCGACGATCGACGGGGTGAGGTAGTTGCCGTGAACCCCCGTGAAGAGGTTGGTGTAGGTGATATCCTCGCCGGTGCTCTCGACGATCATCTGCTGATAGGCCGGGTTGGCGTTGGCCTCCTTCGTCGCGATGAAGGCCGAGCCGATGTAAGCCAGGTCCGCGCCCATCGCCTGGGCGCCCAGCACCGCGCGGCCGTGGGCGATGGAGCCCGAAAGCGCGATCGGCCCGTCGAACCATTCCCGCAGGCCCTGGATCAGGGCGAAGGGCGACAGGTGGCCGGCGTGGCCGCCCGCACCGGCCGCCACGGGGATCAGGCCGTCAGCGCCCTTCTCGATGGCCTTGCGGGCGAAGCGGTCGTTGATCACGTCGTGCAGCACGACGCCGCCGTAGGAGTGCACCGCATCGTTCACCGGCGTCTGGGCGCCCAGCGAGGTGATGACGATCGGGGCCTTCCACTTGGTGGAAAGCTCCACGTCCTGCTCCAGCCGGTCGTTCGACTTGTGCACGATGTGGTTCACCGCGAACGGGGCGGACGGGGTCTCGGGATGGTCGCGGTCCCAGGCGGCCAGCTCCTCGGTGATCCGGTGCAGCCACTCGTCCAGCATGGAGACCGGCCGCGCGTTCAGCGCCGGGAACGAGCCCACAATGCCCGCCTTGCATTGGGCGATCACCAGGTCCGGATTGGAGATGATGAACAGCGGGCTGCCGATCACCGGCAGGCGGAGGCGGTCACGCAGAACGGGAGGCAGCGCCATCTGAAATCCTCGGGCTATTTATATTTACGTCGTATACTTAAAATCGCAGCGGATGCAACCGGGCGAGCTTGCCCGTGCGTGAACTTGACGCCAAGGGCTTTGCGGGACCATCACGCCGCATGGCCGACGCCCCTGCCCTCGCCGACCCGTTGACCGGCGGCTTCCCGCCCGCGAGCGAGGCCGACTGGCGCGCCCTGGTCGACAAGACCTTGGGCGAGGCGCCGTTCGCGTCCCTGGAAAAGGCGACGGTCGAAGGCCTGCAGATCGAGCCGCTCTACGCCCAGGCGATTGCGTCGGCGGCGCCCGCCCGCGCCGTCGCGACCGACCGAGCCTGGGAAGTGGCGACGCTGACCGTCCATCCCGATCTGCTGCGCGCCAACCGCGAGATCCTGGCCGACCTGAACGGCGGCGCGGCGGCGGTCATCGTGCGTCTCGACCCCACAGGCAAGGCGGGCGTCGCGGTCGGTTCCACCGCCGACCTCGGCCGCGTGCTCGACGGCGTGATCCTGGAGCTCGCTCCGGTGGCCCTGGATGCGGGCTTCCTGGGGCCTCAGGCCGCCGATTGGCTGGGCGCAACGGCCAAGAGCTCGCCCACCGCCCTGCTACGCTTCCATCTCGATCCGCTCAGCGCCTACGCCGAGGCGGGCGTCAGCCCTGGCCCGATCGAGGCCCACCTGATCTCCGCCGCCAATGTCGCCGCGCGCCTGGCCGAGACCTATCCGAAGGCGCAGCTCTTCCTGGCGTCCGGCCGCGTCGTCCACGAAGCCGGCGGCGGCGAGGCGCTGGAGGTTGCGGTCGCCGCGGCGGCCGCCGTCGCCTACGCGAAGGCCCTGGTCCGCGCGGGCCTGCCGATGGCGCAGGCCTTCGGCCGCATCACGCTCGGGCTCTCCGCCGACGCCGACTACTTCCTGACCATCGCCAAGCTACGCGCTGCGCGCGGCGTCTGGGCCCGTATCGCGGCGGCTTGCGGCGCCGACCCCACGGCCCGCATCGAAGCGCGCACCTCGCGCCGCATGCTGACCGCCAAGGACGCCTGGACCAACATGATCCGCCTTACCGCCGCCGGCTTCGGCGCGGCGGTCGGCGGCGCCGACAGCGTGGTCCTTGGCAATTTCACCGATGCACTCGGCCTGCCCACCGAGTTCGCCCGCCGCCAGAGCCGCAACGCCCAGCTCGTCCTGATGGAGGAGGCCCACGTCGGCCGCATCGCCGATCCGGCGGCAGGCTCGGGCTACGTCGAGGCGCTGACCGACGAGATCGCCCGCGCCGCCTGGCGCGAGTTCCAGGCCATCGAGGCCGCCGGCGGGATCGTGGCCGCGCTCGGGTCCGGCCACGTCGTCAAGGCGGTGGAAGCCGCCACGGCCGCGCGCCCGGAGCCGCGCATCATCGGTGTCACCGCCTTCCCGCCCGCCAAGGACACGCCCGTCGAGGTGGAGATCGCCGCGGCCAAGCCCGTCCAGGCGCCGTCCGCCCGCCTGCCCGGACCGGACAGTACGTGCCCGCCCTTGCAGCCCATGCGGATCGCCGAGCCCTTCGAGGCCGCGCAATGACCTCCTCGTATTCCGCTCATCCCCGCGAAAGCGGGGACCCAGGTGTTTTGGTGTTTCTGAGTCAGGATTGCGCGCGGCGTTGCAGAGCTGCCCGCGGCTACGGAAAAAGCCTGGGTCCCCGCTTTCGCGGGGATGAGCGGGGGTTGGTAAGCTGATGACCAAGTTCCCCGACTTCGCGAAGCTGCCCTTCGACGCGGAGCTTCCGGCGCAGTCCCTGCCCGCGGGCGAGCCCTGGCGGACGCCCGAGGGCATCGCCGTCCGCTCAGCCTACGGCCCGGCCGACACCGAAGGGCTCGACACCCTGGGCGGCTATCCGGGCCTCGCCCCGTTCCTGCGCGGCCCCTATCCGACCATGTACCTGACCAACCCGTGGACGATCCGCCAGTACGCGGGCTTCTCCACGGCGGAGGACTCCAACGCCTTCTATCGGCGTAACCTCGCTGCCGGTCAGATGGGCCTCTCCATCGCTTTCGACCTGGCCACCCACCGCGGCTACGATTCCGACCACCCGCGGGTGAAGGGCGACGTCGGCATGGCGGGCGTGGCCATCGACTCCATCCTCGACATGCGCACGCTCTTCGACGGCATCCCGCTCGACAAGATGAGCGTCTCAATGACCATGAACGGCGCGGTGCTGCCGATCCTGGCGCTCTACATCGTGGCCGGCGAGGAACAGGGCGTGCCGCACAAGGCGCTCTCCGGCACCATCCAGAACGACATCCTCAAGGAGTTCCTGACCCGGAACACCTACATCTATCCGCCCGGCCCCTCGATGCGGATCGTCTCGGACATCTTCGGCTACACGAGCCGCGAGATGCCGCGCTTCAACTCGATCTCGATCAGCGGCTACCACATGCAGGAAGCGGGCGCGACGCTCGACCTGGAGCTCGCCTACACCCTGGCCGACGGCATCGAATATGTCCGCGCCGGCGTGGCCGCGGGCCTGCCGGTCGACAGCTTCGCGCCGCGGCTGTCGTTCTTCTGGAACGCCGGCATGAACGCCTTCATGGAGATCGCCAAGCAGCGGGCCGCGCGCCTGCTCTGGGCCAGGCTGATGAAGGCCGAGTTCGACCCGAAGGATGCGCGTTCGCTGTCCCTGCGCGCCCACACCCAGACCTCCGGCTGGTCGCTCGCAGCCCACGACGTCTACAACAACGTCGCCCGCACCACGGTGGAGGCGATGGCCGCGGTCGGCGGCCAGACCCAGAGCCTGCACACCAACTCGCTGGACGAAGCCCTGGCGCTGCCGACCGACTTCTCCGCCCGGATCAGCCGCAACACCCAGCTCTTCCTGCAGGCCGAGAGCGGGCAGACCCGGGTGATCGACCCCTGGGGCGGCTCCTACTACATCGAGCGCCTGACCGCCGACCTGGCAGCCCGCGCGCTCGAACACATCGCCGAGGTCGAGGCCCTGGGCGGCATGGCAAAGGCGATCGAGAACGGCCTGCCCAAGCGCCGCATCGAGGAGGCCTCGGCCCGCACCCAGGCGCGCATCGACGCCGGCATTCAGAGCGTCGTCGGCGTCAACCGCTACCGGCCTGACACCGCCGACGAGATCCCGGTCCTCAAGGTCGACAACACCGCCGTGCGCGAACAGCAGCTCGCCAAGCTCCAGCGCCTCAAGGCCGAGCGCAATCCGCTCGCCGTGGCCGCCGCGCTCGACGCCCTCACCAACGGCGCGGCCGGTGGCGGCAACCTGCTGGAGCTCTCCGTCCAGGCGGCCCGCGCCCGCGCCACTCTGGGCGAGATCTCCGACGCCCTGGAGAAGGTCTTCAATCGCCACAAGGCCCACGCCGACGCGGTCAAGGACGTCTATCTGCGCGAGAGCGGCGTCACCACGACCGCGCGGCGCGCCCAGGAAATGGCCCAGGCCTTCACCCAGGCGGACGGCAAGAAGCCCCGCATCCTGGTCGCCAAGATGGGCCAGGACGGCCACGACCGCGGCCAGAAGGTGATCGCCTCGGGCTTCGCCGACCTCGGCTTCGATGTGGAGATCGGCGACCTATTCCAGACGCCGGCCGAGACCGCCGCCCAGGCCGTCGCCGACGGCGTCCACGCGGTGGGCGCAAGCTCGCTCGCCGCCGGCCACCTGACGCTGGTGCCCGAGCTCAAGTCCGAGCTCGCCCGCCTCGGCCGCGAGGACATCATGGTCGTCGTGGGCGGCGTCATCCCGCCTGAGGATTTCGCCGCGCTCAAGGACATGGGCGTCGCGGCGATCTTCACCCCCGGCACGACCGTCCCCGACGCCGCCATCGCGGTTATCGAGCGCCTCAACGAACAGCTCGGCTACGCCCAGGAGCAGGCGGCGGAATAGCGGAGCGCACCGCCGTCGCACACTTCGTTCGTCGACGTGTGTTATATGTATTTACAACGCCAGATAGCCGGCCCATTGTTGAGCTTGCGACTGGCTGTCGTTGACTTCCCGCCCGCCGAACTCCGGGCGAGCGACGCTCGGATCTTTGGCTTTCGTGGGGGCGAAAAGCGATGCCGGAACCTCGTCGCCGGAGGCGTGCGACCTCGATCATTTCGGGCCTGGCGCTGGCCGCCTTGGCCGGCGGGTGCAGCACCACCTACCAGGTCAGCAAGCTCCCGCCCGACGGCACGCTCGGCACGGGCGTCGAAGGCGTGCCGATAACCCTTACGCGGCCCGAATTCACCATCACCCAGGTGGCCGGGTCGGACCCGCCAAATTACACCGCGACGGTCAGCTACGTGCCCGACCACTACCAGCGCTACGCCATGAAGCTGTCGCCGGCCTTCCTGGCCAAGGTGCAGTTCGACGCCGTGTTCGGCGACAACGGAGCGCTTTCCAGCACCAGCGCGGATTCCCAGGAGCAGATAGGCCCTGCGATCACCGCGGCCTTCCAGTTCGCCACGACGATCGCGGGCCTCGCCGGCGGCGTGCCGGTAGGTGGTGGCGGAGGCGGTGGCGGCGGAGCCGCCAACTTCACTACGAAACTCCGGATCGCCGGCCTCGACGACATCCAGGATCCGGACCCCCATTGCCTCGACGCCACAAATGTAACGCGTATCGAACTCTGCGCCCTGGCCCACGCCGCCGCCCCGGAGGCGAAGAAGGACAAGGCGCTGAAGGGCCTGCCTTGCACCAGATCGGCCGCCGTGGAGCTCAAGCGGCGTGAGCAGTTCCACGTCGACGCCAAGGGCGCCGACAAGGGGACGCCGCTCAGCGGCCTCTACGCCAACACTCAGGACGAGGCGGATTGCGTGCGCGCCGCCTCGACGTTTGTCCAAGATGAGATGGGCAGATTGGCCAAGGCGACGACCAACACCTGGCAGACCACATTCGCGAACAGCGCGGACCCGGCGTTCGCGAAGGCGGCGAACGATACTGTCGCCGGGATACTCGACGGCAAGGACATCAAGGCCGCGCGCGGCCTGCTGTTTGCGGTCGCCCGCGCGCAGAAGTCGCCGGCCGGCGATCCGAGCTTCCTGGCGCAGGCCCTTGGCGACCCGAAACTGACGCCGACGGCGGCCGACGTTGCGCTGATCGACAAGGCCCTGAAGCAAACACGGTTCAAGGCCGCGACGGCCACGCATCACGACGACGATCCGCCGCCGGCCGAGCCGGTCAGTCAGCTCGTCTCGGGCCAGGCGGTCGTCGACGGCATAGCCGCGGCCCTCTCGCTCGAACCGCCCGCCTGGCGCGGCCGACGTCTGACCGCCATCCAGAACGACCTGGAGTGCGCGCAGCGCCGGGCCCTCGGCGACCAGACGGCCAGCGACTGCCTGTCCGCGCCGCCGCCCAGTTCCACCGCGGCGCTCGCCGACCGGATCGAGGAGCTGCGCAAACTGCAGGCGGCGCTTGTCAACATGGGCGCCGACTACGCCCGCCTCGCGAAGCTCGACGACTACCTCGGAAAGGACATCCCGACGGTACGTGGAGACATGCACGTGGCGCCGAGCGCCGAGTACAGCAGCTTTGCGGCGCAGGCCGCCGCGATCCGCACGGCGATCGCCACCCAGGCGACCGCGGCCCAGGCGCAAGCCCAGCCCAAACCGAAGGCGGACGCCGACCTGCCGCCCGTATCGCCCTGGGTAGACAAGACCTGCATCGACGCCTCGAAGGAGGCCAATTGGATCTACGGCGAAGGCGCCGCGGCTCCGGACTTCGTCGTCGTCATTCGACGCGCCGACGATCCCAAGAAGCTCGAACTCCCGCCCTACATGAGCAAGTGCGGCCAATGATGCGCCAAGCCCTAGCCCTCCTCGCCGCACTCGGCCTCGCGGCCTGCTCGTCGACGCTGATCAGCGAAGACCTTCAGCTCAAGGCTCCGAAAACCCCGGGCGGCCGGCAGACCGTGGCCGGCATCCCCTACCGCGTGCCGGACGGCTTCGTGGTCGACGTCTATCAGAAGACGGACAAGGGCTACACACTCGCCAAAAGCCAGATGATGCAGCTTCCGGACCCGTCGGCGCTCTACGTGATGAACGTCGATGGCCAGTTGCTTTCGAACGCCAACATGAAGCTCGAGCTGCACAAGGACAGCACGATCTCCACCATCCACCTGGCGGACGAAAGCCACGCCGCGGCGACCACGATGGCCGTCAGCAACGGGATCACCAGCGTGGCCAAGGAGCAGCAGGCGATCCGGGCCGCGGCCGCGACGCGCGCCGGCGAGCCTGAAGCGGCGCTGGAGGACTACACCCATCTCGCCGCGCTCGCTTGCGCCGCTCAGGCAACCTACCACACCAAATCGCCGTCAAATTCGGCCGAAGCGATACTCGCCAAGGACGACATGGTGCAGGCCAAGCTCAAGGCCAACGCCGCCGCGTCGAAGTACGGCGCCCAGAAGCCGTTCCCCAACAGTGACCTGACCCAAGACGACGTCTGCTCATGAACTTCGCAGCCTTTCCCGCCACAGACCTTGGCGCGCCACCGCCCGCCGCTGCGCTGGCGGCCGCCGCGGCCGGCTCCAGCAAGCACCTCGCCTTCACCGTGACGCCGCAGGAACAGGACCAGTGGTGCTGGGCGGCGGTGTCGTCCAGCGTCTCACTCTTCTTCAACGCGGCGTCGCCCTGGACCCAGTGCCAGGTCGCGACGGATGAATTGCAGTTCGCCTGCTGTGGGGCGGACGCGACCGGCCCCTGTAACCGCTGGTGGTATCTGAACCGCGCGCTCACCCGCACCGGTAACCTGCTTGATTTCACGCAAGGCGCCATGAGCGGAGACGAGGTCCTCGCCGCCGTGGAGGCCGATGCGCCGCTCGGCGTGCGCGTGGAGTGGTCCGACCAGAGCGGGCACTTCATCTGCATCTCAGGGATCGACCTAGGCGGGGCGGAGCCCATGGTCACCGTGACGGACCCCATCTACGGGGGTAGCGTATTGCCGATCTCCGCACTGACAGACGCCTACCAGCAGAGCGGACGCTGGACCCACAGCTACACGACCCAGGCCTGAGGCCGCCCGATCATGCCGCTCACCACCGAACCCGTTCCCTTCGCCCTCGATGGTCTGACCGAAACGATCCGGCGCGCGAGTTCGCAGCTACCGGAGCTGCGCGGGATCGCGGGTGATCTGCGCCTGGTCGGCCCCTTCCGCTGCTTCGTCGGCGACCCGGCGGTGTTCGCCGCCGGCGCGACGCGGCGAGGCCTGCAGGAAGCGGGCTGGCGTGGCCTGCTGACCGGCGGCGACAATCCCCTGGCGCTCGTCGAAATCCATCCGCCGTCGCGGCGCGGCGACGACCGGCCCGCCTATGGCCTGCGGGGGCGCGAGCCGGCGCAAGCCTTCGCGGCCGTGCTCGAAGCGGCCCAGGCCTATGACGAGCGGACACCGGGGCCGTCCGAGGTGCGGTTCCTCAGTTTTCCCAGCCTCTTCCTGACCGCGCTCTGGGTCACGGGACGCCGCGCCGCCTACATCCCGACGCGCCTCGACGCCGGGCCCAGGCCGGATCCGCAGGTCTATACGCGCAAGGCCTTCGTCGGCCTGGTCGCCCGTCGCCTCAGCAAGATGGCGGGCCGACGCCTTGCTGGGTTCGACGCCGGAGACGAGCCGTCAAACGCCGTTGGAGCCCTCATCCGTCAACCGCAAACGGCCTAGGCCGGCCGTAGATAGAGGTCTGAATTGAGCAACGTCGGCCAAACTGCGCCTCAGGCGTCGACCGCGACACCTTCACTGCCCTCCAAGCCGACGCCGTGGTACGCCCTGGCGGCCGCCACGATCCTGCTGATCGCCTACCTGGTCATGACCGGCGTGATGTTCTTTGTCTTCTCGGGAAAGGACAATCCGAACTGGCAAAACGCGCTGACGATCTACAGCGGCTTTCAGGCCTTCGCCACGGCGGCCGGCGGCGTCCTCCTCGGCACCACCATCCAGCAGGTTCGCGTGGCCGCGGCGGAACGTGACGCGACGACGGCGAAAGCGGATCGCGACAAGGCGCAGGGCGTCATTCAGGCCGCACGCCAGGCCGTGACCGATGACTCCGGCGCGGGCGGCGGCACGCCTCAACAGCGGGTGGCCGCGCTGAAACGAATCCTTGGGTAGCCGGCGGAGAAGACCCTCACTGCGTTCGTCGTTGCGGGGCGCAGTGGACCGCCACCGGCGGCCGTGACACCCTCGCGGGCGTCCGGGGGCAAGGCATTGACCACATCCGACGAGGCGCTTGAGCGCGCGACCCTTCGCAAGGTCGCTTGGCGGCTCCTGCCGCTGATCGCTCTCGGCTACGGCATCGCCTTCATCGACCGGGTGAACATCAGCTTCGCCTCCCTGCAGATGAACCGCGATCTGCACTTCAGCGCCACGGTCTACGGCTTCGGCGCCGGCCTGTTCTTCGTCAGCTACGCCGCGCTTGAGGTGCCCTCGAACCTGCTGCTGGTCCGCTTCGGCGCGCGCCGCTGGATCGCGCGGATCATGCTGACCTGGGGTGTCCTGGCGGTCGGCATGATGTTCGTCCGCACGCCGTTCCAATTCTACGCCATGCGCTTCCTGCTGGGCGCCGCCGAGGCGGGCTTCTTTCCCGGCGTGATCTACTACCTGACCCTGTGGTTTCCGGCGAACCATCGCGGCCGCGCCATCAGCCGATTCTATATCGCCGCCCCGTTGAGTGGCGTGGTGATGGGGGCGGTCGCCGGCACGCTGCTGGGCCTGCAGGGCCATCTCGGCCTCGCCGGCTGGCAGTGGCTGTTCCTGGTGGAAGGGTCGCCGGCGATCCTGCTCAGCGCGGTGTTCCTGTTCTGCCTGCCCGACACGCCGCAGCGCGTGACCTGGCTGTCGGCTGCGCAGAAGGCCTGGCTTGAGCAGCGCCTCGCCGTCGACCGGGCGCTCGCGACGTCCCCCGGGAACTACAGCCTCCTGAAGGCCCTGCTTGATCTGCGCGTCCTGGCGTTCACGGCGGTGAACTTCCTATATCTGGGCTCCTACTACGCCTTCAACCTGTCGGCGCCCGCGGTGCTGCAAGCCGCGACCGGCCTCAGCACGCAGAACGTCGGCTTCCTCGTGGCGGCAGGCGGCCTCACCGGCGCAGCGGGGATGATCTTCATCGGCTGGCACGCTGACCTGCGGCGCGAGCGTTATCTGCATCTGGCGGTTCCGCTGATGCTGGTGGCCGGGTGCTTCGCGGTGCTGGCCTGGGCGCACGGCGCGATGGTCATCGGCGTCACCTACCTCATCTTCATGGCCGCCTATTTCGCCGTCTCGGGCGCTTTCTGGACAGCGCCGGGAGAGATCCTCGACCCGCGCTCGCTCGCCGTCACGGTCGCTGCGATCAATGGAGTCGGCCAAGTCGGCTCGTTCGTCATGCCGTTCGCCTGGGGCGTGGTCCGCGACGCCACCGGCGATTTCCACGCGGGCCTGACGGCCCTGATCGTCCCCTACGCGCTCGCCGCGGCGATCGTACTGGTGTTGCGTCGCGCGCATCTACGGCGCGTCGGCGGCGCAATCCCGGCCTGAACGAAAAACGCCGGGGCCTTGGCCCCGGCGTCGTCCGTCGCGTCTGTCTGGAGGCCTACTTGCCGCCGGCCGGGTTGAACGCCGAGGCGGACACCGCGGCTTCCGACGGCGGCTTGGCGGATTCGGCCTTGCGGCGCGGCCCCATCATCGCCTGGGCCGCCGCCAGCTCGTCGGCGTCCAGCACTCCGTCGTGGTTCTTGTCGAGCACGTCGAAGTACTTGAGGAGCTGGGCGCCCAGCTGGCCCTTCAGCTCCGCCTTCTGCAGCTTGCCGTCGAGGTTGTCGTCCATCATCCCGATGAGCCGGGTCTTACCCATTTCGCCCTCGTAGGCGACCTTGTGCTGGGCGGTCTCGTCGACCCAGCGGTAGCTCAGCGAGGTGAACAGCATCTCCTGGAACGACTGCTCGCCCCAAGAGACCTTGATCGACGGGTCCGGGTTGGACGGGTTGCGCTTGGAGTTGTCGTAGACGTAGTGGGCGATCAGCTTCGACCCCGCCGGCACCTTGATCGGCTCGGCGAAGGTGTAGGACCGCTGCCAGTTGAAGTCGTAGCGCGGCAGGCTGAGCAGCAGCTTCTGCTTGCCGTCCGGATACTGGATCCACAGGTCCGACGAATAGGCGCGGTAGTGGGCGTGCGGGAACGCCGAATAGAGCAGCGCGTCGTGCGGGAACTGGACGTAGGCCATTTCCTTATGGCGGCCTTCGTTCGCCGGGATTTCGATGGTCGGGTCCATGACCACCACCGAGTGCATGATCAGCTCCGGCGGCTTGTCGTAGAAATAGAGCGCGACCTTGCTCTCATCGACCGCCTCCTTGCCGAAGGGCGTGTAGTGCATCTGGAAGCCGATTGCGCCGCCGGCGGGCAGGTAGACCCCGGCGTCCTTGGGCTCGATGCTGGACTCCGCGCCCACGGCGTAGCCGGCGCCCAGCGAGGCCGCCCACTTGGTCTCCGACGACTTCCCGTCGGCTGGCATCTCGGCCATCCAGCCGGTCAGGAGATGGTGCACGCCTTGGCGCGAGCCGGGCTTCACCGTCGAGGCGCGGACCCACTTGCCTTCGGTCAGCGGGTTCATCATCGCCGGGCGCTGGTAGTCCACGACGCCCGAGGCGGGGATGGTGAAGGCCGGCACGTTGATCACCAGGTCCGGCTTGCCCAGCGGCCACTCGGCGGCGACGTGGCGCGTGGCGCCCAGCGGATCGGGGCCGTCGCCGCGCGGCGCGCCCTCTTCCACCCAATGGACGATGGTCTTCACCTCGTCGGGGCTGAGACGCTTGTCGTCGGAGAATTTCCCGACGTGCGGATCGGCGTGATACGGCGGCATCCGGTCGGTGCGGATCACCTCGCGGATCATCGGCGCGAAGCCTTTGACCATGGCGTAGTTGGTCATCGAGAAGGGGCCGATGCCGCCTTCCTGGTGGCAGGCCACGCACTTGGCTTCCAGGATCGGCGCCACGTCCTTGGCGTAGGAGACCTTGGTGACGCCGCGTTCGGGGAAGGCGATCGCCGCGCCCTTGCTGGGCGCGACGCCCGCGACGGTCACCGGGCGTCCGGCGGTCAGGTCGTCCAGCGCCTTGGCCGCGCCGTTTCCGGCCAGCGCCCCGCGGTAGGCGACCTTCCAGCTCTTCGGGTCGATCACGAAGACCTCGGCCGAACGGCTCACGCCCAGGCTCTCGCCGACCAGCTGGTAGCTGTCCATCAGGATGGGGGTGTCGTAGCCGGCCTTATCAGCCTCGGCCTGGATGGCCTCGCGGCTGTCCTTCAGGTTCGAGTTCAGCATCATGAACTCGACGCCCTTGGCGGCATAGGCGGCCTTCAGCGCCTTGAGGTTGGGGGCCAGGCCCCGCATCACCGCGTCGCCGTTAGACTGGCTGACGATCACCACCGCCTTGGCGTCGGCCAGCCGGTAGAGCTCGTGGGCCTCCATGTTGGCGTCCACCAGCATGAAGTTGTCGACGCTGGTCGGCGCCATGGCGGTCGTGGCCGTGGCGCTCGCGCTGTAGGCCAGTGCATTGGGCGACGTCGCGTCGCTGGAGCAGCCCACGATGGCCGCCGTGCTGGCCAACAGCGCCAGGACGCCTAGTTTCGCACCGTTCATCGACAGCTCCCCAATGAGGTGCGCGGCCACGCCGCGCGACGCAGATCTTACGCCGTACATTCCGCTCCCGACATTACAGTAATATTGCCGGGCTTGCATGCGGGGCGGCGTCTCGAAGGCTGGTCGCCGCCGAGCCTGGCTTTGGATGCGGCCTTAAGCGATTTCCTTGGCCAGCACCTTGAAGCCGGCCAGGACGTTGGGACCGAAGCTGGTGGTGATCGCCGCGTCGGTGGCGTCGCGGCCCCGGGCCATCAGCACCCGGCCGATCCGCGGCTTGTTGTGGCGCGCGTCGAGCACGTGCCAGGCGCCGCCAAGGTAGACTTCGAACCAGGCGCTGAAATCCATCTCGCCGGTTTTCGGAACGCCAATGTCCGGCAGGTAGCCGGTGCAATAGCGCGCCGGGATGTTCATGCAGCGGCAGAGCGTGATCGCCAGGTGCGCGTAGTCGCGACAAACACCGCGGCCCTCCTCGTGAGCCTCGAAGGCGGTCTTGGTCGGCCGGGCATGCTCGTAGCCGAAGGTGATCCGCTCATGGGCGTAGTCGACAATCGCCTGGGCGCGGGCCCAGCCGGGCGGGACGTCGCCAAACAACCGCCAGGCCAGGTCGCTTAGGTGCTCGGTCTCGCAATAGCGGCTGGCCAGCAGGAAGATGATCGCCTCATTGGGCAGCTCCTCCACGGGGTGCTGGACGGCCTCCGCCACGATCGGGTCCGGCAGGCCTGAATCGCGCACCACGAAGTCCGCCGACAGTACCGTTCGCCCCGGCGGGCAGACGATGCGGCTGCAGAGATTGCCGAAGCCGTCGTGATAGTGGGCCACCGGTATCGGCGGATCGGTCCGCAGGATGTCCGGCTTCTCCAGGTCCCGGTGGCGGGAGGAATGGACGTTCAGGAGCAGCAGCATCGGCGTCGGCTGCGGACACTCGTAGGTGATCTCGTAGCCGGCTCGGATGCGCATTCTAAGGTCCTGGATGGCGGTCAGCGTCCCTGCGCAACACGCTGCAAGGGCGCAGGTTGCCTATCAGCGCAGTCTTCCACCGAAACCTCCACCTCCACGTCCATTCCAAGGTAGTCCGCCGGCAGGCCCGCCCAGGTTCCGTACAAGGGAACGGCGTGGCGCGGATCGCGGGCGATCGCCACCCGCACGAGATCGGCGTTGCCGACGATGCCGTTGGTCGGGTCGAACTCCACCCAGCCGCAGGACGGCAGGAAGACGCGGACCCAGGCGTGGGTGTGGCCGCCGCCGGCCCGGCCGGCCTTCGGCGAGGACGAATAGACGTAGCCGGACACGAAGCGCGCCGCGAGGCCCAGGCTGCGCACCGCCTCCATCATCAGCATCGCGAAGTCGCGGCAGCTCCCCGTCCCGAGCCCTAGGGTCTCCAACGGAGCCTGCGGCGCCCCGGAAAGCCGCTTGCCGTAAGTGAAGCCGTCGTGGATCGCGTGCGTCATGTCGCTGAGCAGGGTGCGCAGGCTGGTCGGCCCCGCCGGGCGCACGAACCGCCGCGCCCAGGCCGCCACCTCGCCGTCCGGATCGGGATGCTGGCGCGCGATCGACATCGCCAGGTCCGGCAGGTCCTCCCGCGCATAGTCGAACGCCTCGCCTCGCAGCTCGTCGCCGTCGAAGTCGGCGAACGGCGGCTCGGGCCGATGGTCGAGCGTCACCCGGCTCTCGACCGCCAGCCGGTCCGTCCGGCCGGCGAACCGGGCCACCGAGACGCAGTTGCCGAACAGGTCGTGGACGTTGCGCAGAACCTGCGGCTCGGGCGTGATCGACAGTTCCGCGGCGATCAGCCGCTGGTCATAGCTCTCCAGCGGCCGCAACATCATCCGGTGCTCGCCCAGCGCCACCGGATTGCGGTAGCGGTAGGCGGTCAGGTGGCGAATGGAGACCAAGGGCATTGCCGGACGTTGCGGGCGATTCCGTTAACGGGTCCATGACGCTGCTTGCGCCCGATGAGCGCACCGTCGCCCTTGCGTTAAATCCAGGCGCCGCCTCGCCTTTCCTGCTTCTGGGCGACCACGCGGGCCGCGAGATTCCCCGCGTCCTCGGCGACCTCGGCCTGCCGGCGAGAGAGCTTGTCCGCCACATCGCCTGGGACATCGGCGTGGCGGGCCTGGGCGAGGCGCTCAGCGGCCTGCTGGACGCCGCCTTCATCCGCCAGCGCTTCTCGCGCCTGGTGATCGACTGCAACCGCGACCCGGCCCGCGCCGACGCGGTCCCCGAGGTCAGCGACGGCGCGCAGATCGCGGGCAACCGCGGCCTGTCGCCGGCGGCGCGTCACGCCCGGGTGGCCGAGGTGTCAGAGCCCTACCACGCCGCGGTCGCCGCCGAGCTTGACGCGCGCGCCGCAAGAGGTCTCGCCACCACCTTGATATCGCTACACTCCTTCACACCGCGCATGGACGGCTTCGAGCGGCCGTGGCGGTTCGGCGTGCTGCATGCGGAGAACTCGCCCTACTCCCGCGCCGCGCTGGCCCGGCTTCGCGCCGAGTTCGGCGAGGGCTTGGTCGGCGACAACCAGCCCTACCGTATGGACGAGGTCGACTTCACCATCCCGCGCCACGCCGGCGGCCGCGGCCTCGACTATCTGGAGCTGGAGGTGCGCCAGGACCTTATCGCCGAGCCCGCCGGGCAGGCCGAGATCGCCGCCGTGGTCGCGCGCCTGCTGCCCACGGCGCTCGCCGATCTCGCTGCGGCCTAGCGGCCGCGCCCCATCCCGCGCAGGATGCGGCGGACCGCGAGAGGAAATCGCCATGACCGACACGACCACCGCCGCCGCGCCGCAAACTGCCGCGCCGATCTCCGTCCGCATGGGTTTCGTGAAGTTCGTCGTCCGCGACCTGGAGGCCATGCGCAGCTTCTACGAGCGCGCCTTCGGCCTCGCGGTCGCCCAGACCATCGAGCTGCCGGAGATCGTCGAGCTGGTCATGCGCCGGCCAGGCGACGAAACCGGCTTCAGCCTGATCCTCTACTGGAACCGCGACGGCCGCGAGGTCGCCGTGGGATCCGCGCACGGCCCGCTCGGCCTCTATGTCCGCGACGTCGACGCGGCCTTCGCCCACGCGGTCAAGCAAGGCGCCGGGCCCCACCGCGAACCCTGGGACGCCGCCGCCATGCGGGTGGCCTTCGTGCTGGATCCGGAGGGCCGCGAGCTCGAGCTCATTTCGATGCGCCGCTAGCCCGCTGGCATAGCATCGGTTGAGGAACAGGCGCGCCTGCGAGGGGTTTTCTCAAACGGCCCCGAGGACGGGGGCCAAAGGAGCCTCCTCCCATGTTCACCCTCCCCAAGCTTCCGTACGACTATGCTGCGCTCGAGCCGACGCTCTCGGCCGACACCCTGCACACCCATCACGACAAGCACCACAAGGCCTACGTCGAGAAGACCAACGAGCTGGCCGGCAAGGCCGGCCTCGACGGCCGCGCGCTCGAGGATGTGGTCCGCGAGGCGAGCCGCAAGGGCGACAAGACGCTCTTCAACAACGCCGCCCAGGCCTGGAACCACGCCTTCTTCTGGCAGTGCATGACGCCCAAGGGTGCGGACCCCGGCGGCGACCTGAAGGCCGCCATCGACAAGGCGTTCGGCAGCGTCGAGGCCTTCAAGGAGGCCTTCGCCGAGGAAGGCGTGGGCCACTTCGGCTCGGGCTGGGCCTGGCTGGTCACCAGCTCGGAGGGGCTGAAGGTGATCTCCACCCACGACGCCGACGACACCCTGGTGAAGGACGGCCTCTTCCCGCTCCTGGTCTGCGACCTTTGGGAGCACGCCTACTACCTGGACTACAAGAACGACCGAAAGGCCTTCCTGAAGGCTTGGCTGGACGAAGTCGCCAACTGGGCCTTCGCCGAGCGTCAGCTCGCCGCCGCGGAGGGGAATGGCGACGGCTTCCGCTATCCCGACGCCGCGGCCAACGAGGACGTGGACAGCCGTCGCGACGCGCCCGGTTCGGGCGACCAGCCGGGGGCCTGACGCCTCAGGCGACGACGGCGTTCAGGTAGTCGAAGCTGATCTTGATGGCTTCCAGGCGCGGCTTTTCGAAGGGCGGTTCCTGCTCGACGAAATAGTCGCGCACGCCGGCGGCGTAGCTCGCCGCCAGCAGCTTCTTCCAGTCGATGATGCCGGAGCCGACCTCGGTCGGGTCCTGCTGGAAGGCGAAGTTGGGCTTGGTCGAGGCTTTCACGTCCTTGACGTGCATCATCTTGAACCGGCCGGGATGGGCCTTCATCAGGGCGATCGGGTTGGCGCCCGCCGCCACCACCCAGCCCGCGTCCATCTCGAACTGCACCAGCGCCGGGTCGGTGTTCTTCAGCAGGATCTCCAACCCGGTCGCGCCGCCCACCGGCGCGAACTCGACGTTGTGGTTGTGGTAGGCGGTGGTCAGCCCGGCGGCCTTCAGCACCTTGGCCTTGGCGTTCAGGAAATCCGCCGTGGCCTTCCAGTCGTCAGCTGTGATCTGCGCCCCCAGCCGCCCGAGTAGCGCCCCGCGGCTCTCGCCCTCCTTCGGCTTCATGTCGACGTGGGCGGGGATCGCGAACATCGGCATGACGACGTGCTTGAAGCCGATCACGTGGGAGTCGGCGATCACCCGGTCGAGCTCGCCGAAGCTGGGGTCGCCGCCGGCGCCCTTGGCCTGGACGTGGGCGCTGGTGCAGGCCACGCCCGCCTTGTCGAAGGCCGCCCTCAACTCGGCCGGCGTGCGCCCGAGGTAACCTGCCAATTCCACGGCGCGGTAGCCGATCTTGGCCACCTGGGCGAGCTGGCCGTCGAGGTCCGAGCGAAGCGCGTCGCCCAGGGTGTAGAGCTGGAGCCCCACCGGCAGGCCGTTGCCCTTGAAGAACGGCTCCTTCGGCGACTTCGCCGACGCCGTTCCGGCCATGCCCGAGGTCAGGCCCGTGGCCGCCGCGGCGAGGCTCCAGCCCATGGCGGTCCTCCGGTTCATCTCGATCATCTGTGCGCTCCCCCAACTTGGAGGCCCATTGAGCAAGAGGTCGCCAGGAAGGTCCAGCCGGAAACGGCGATGGTGCGAGCTGCCAGGGCGAACCGGCGTGCGTGAGGTCGCGGCCTAGGCGTCGGGCTTTGCCCGCGCCTCCTCCGGGTCGCCGTACAGGCTCGAGCTGGCCTTGATGAACCGGAAGAGGTGCCGCATGCGCGCGACGACGCCGGCCTCGTCGGACGCTGTGGCGTCCCACCACAGGTACTCCGTCTTGGGGCTCTCGCCGACGCCGACCACGCGGCCTTCCACGCGATACGGCCGGTCCAGGAAAACCGGTCCGCGCAGGTAAGCGATCTCGAACGCCCCGAACATGGCCGACGCGTCACCGATGTGCGGCGAGATGCGGTCGTGATGGTGCCGCACGCCATCGCCGGTCAGGAACCGGTACATCAGCGCCGCCGTGCCGCCGACCGAGGCGATCGGGCCGCCCCAGGGCGAGGCGCCGCGATACCAGTCCATCGGCTCGTTGCTGACGCCGGCCGCGATGAGGGCCTCCTGCTCCTCCAGGGTGACGGTCATCTCGGCCCCGCCGAGCGACTGGCCCGGCGTCACCCCCTTCAGGAGCCGGAGCGCGGAGGCGTCGCAGATCTTGAGATCGCGCGTCGAAAGCTCCGAGCGGCTGTGGTCGCCCAGGGAGGCCGTGCCTTCGCAGATCCGCAGCCCGGGCTGCTCCGGGCTGCGGGCGTGGATGCGGGTCTGGGCGCCGGGCGGCGACGGCCGCTCGACCACGGCCTGCACGGGCTCCCCCGAGATCACGATGTTCAGGAAGTAGAGCGACAGGGCGCCGGTCTCGAACCACGCGCGTCCGTAGGACTCGACCAGCAGAGGGGCGAAGATGTCGAGGTGCAGGTTGCCGCCCACCGCCGCGCCGCGGAACCCGAGGGCCTTGGCGCGATCCGGGTCGTGGATGCTGGCCACCGAGGGATTGAGCGCGATGCGGGTCGGGCCCACGAGGACGTCCGGAACGTCGAGCCTGCTCATTTCCCCGTCTCCCGATGCCGCGCCCGCTAGGCGCTCGCCACGCTCTCCGCACGCGCCGTCGCGAAGGCCGGCCGCAGGTGGCGGCCCGCCAGCTCGATGCTTTTCAGCACGGCCGCGTGCGGTATGGATCCGTACTGCATCATGCACATCATCCGGTCCGCCCCGATGGCCGCGTAGCCCTCGAGCTTGCGGATGCAGTGCTCGGGATCGCCGATCACCACGCAATCGAGCGGCTCCAGGACCTCGTGCGCCTCCTGCCGGCCGATGACCTCGCCCTGGGCCATCCGCTTGAGCAGCACCAGCACCGGCGGATCGTCGTCGTGGATCACCGTCTCGTTGGGATCGAGCCGCTGCATCGCCGCTGTGTCGCGCGAAGAGTTCGGATGCAGGCCGGCCTTGATCATGTCGTACCAGATCCGCCGCGGCACCTTGAACACCACCGGCGCGGCGTTGACGTACCAGAGCGCGGACCAAGCGGCGCCGTTGGCGATCGCCGCCTCGCGGCTCTCCGCGACGTGCACGAAGGTGAAGCAGCCCTTCTCGCGGTTCACGAAGCGCCCCGCGGGCGTGCGGCAGTCGGCCAGGCCGCGGTCGTGCTCACGCAGCATCTCGCCCAGCACCGAGACCGGACTGAGCAGGGTGGTCCCCAGCGCGCCGACCCCCATCTCGCCGGCCATATAGAAGCTCTCCGGCGAACCGCAGGTTTGCCAGAGCGGCGGATGCGGCTGTTGCAGGGGCTTCGGCACGATCTCGCGCGGCGGCACCTTGTAGCCGGGGCCGTCCCAGGAGAACTCCGGCTCCGTCCAGATCCGCGGGATGATGTGCATGGCGTCGCGGACCTGGTCGCGCGCCGTGTCCGGATCGACGCCGAAGGTCTCCCACTCCTTGCCGCCCGACTTCGCGAGGCCAAGGTCGAAGCGTCCGCCCGACAGCACGTCGAGCGTCGCGCCGCGCTCGGCGACCCGCAGCGGCGTGTTGATGTTGAACGGCGCCAGCACGCCGGCATGGCCGACGCGCAGGCGCTTGGTGCGCATGGCGATGGCGGTCAGCACCACCTCCGGGGCGGCCGAGTAGCTGAACTGCGGCGCGCCATGGTGTTCGACCTGCCACCAGTTGACGAATCCCGCCGTGTCGGCCGCCTCGGCCTGTTCGAGGATCTCGCGGAACAGGCTCGCCTCGTCCTCGCCGTCCGCCCACGGGAACGCCCGTTGGATCTCGCAGAAGATGTCGAACTTCACGGCGCCGCTCCCGTCATTCCATAACGCTTGTTATGTATCCTGTCCGCGAGCCGCGGAGTCAAGCCGCCGACATCGCTTGACATAACGATTGATATGTTATGCTGGCGCCCAGGGAGATCCGACCGATGGCCGACGACGACTGGGCGCTCGAGCGCTTCTACCACACGATCATCAACGCCCGGGACATCGACGAGACCGTCGCCTTCTACCAGGCGCTGGGCTTCGTGATCGTGCGCGACCGGCGCAACATGAAGTGGCCGCCCGGCGGCGGCGTGGTGTTCGGCATGATCCCCGACGTCAGGGGCAAGGGCGGCACGCTCATGGCGCTCCCCGCGGATCCTCCGCCGGACGGTCCGATGCTCGACATCATCCAGTGGCTCGAACCGGAAGCCGCCTTCCCCCCGGTGACGCCGAACCACGTCCCGCGCGTCACGGCCTTCCGCACGCGCAACGTCGCCGCGGCGATGCGGGCCCTGCAAGCCAAGGGCTACCGCACCACGACCCCCGAGCCCTACACCGGCAACGCCGCCGCCGGCATTCTGGCCGTGGCCGGCGTCTACGATCCCAACGGCAACGTCATCGAGCTCATCGAGCTCGCCCCGGGACTGACCACGTCGCGGCTGCAGGAGGTCTATGGCGTGGAGGACGATTCGCCCGCCTCCCGGCCGGCGATGCGGTAGGTGCGCATCGCAACCTCGCTGAACATCTGGCGCTTCTCGTCGGCGCTGAAGCCGGCAGCGATCTTCTTGTGGGCGTTCCACAGCGGCCCCCAGCCCACCGAGCGCTTGTCCATCGGGAAGTTGCTCTCGAACATGCAGCGGCCCGGGCCGAACAGGTCGATCGCCGCGCGGTAGTAGGGCCCGTTGGCCGCCGCGAGCTCGTCGGAGGTCGGCGGGAGGCTCCGCTCATGCCAGCCGAAGCCGTTGAAGTGCATGTTGAGCCCGCCCAGCTTGACCACCACGTTCGGACAGCCGGCGACTGCACGCAGGTGATGCAGCCAAGCCTCGAAGACCTCGGCGCGCTTGTCGGCGTACCAGCCCATTCCAAGCGGCGTGCCCAGATGGTCGAGCACGATGGTCAGCTCCGGAAGGGCGCGCGCCAAGCCAGTCACCTTATCGAGCTGGTGATGGAACACCCATAGATCCAGGACCAGTCCGCGCCGCGCGAGTTCGCGCGCCCCGCCGCGGAAGGACGCGCTCTGCATCATTTCGGCGGGCGCGCTCGGCCATGGGTCGAGGACACCGTGCGGATCGGCGCAGACGATCGGCCGCACGCCCCGGTAGCGGTCCGGCGCGCGCGCCAGATGCAGGTCCAGGATCTCGCCGGCCGCTTCCCCCTGGGTCAGGTCTACGGACCCGAACATCGCCGCGCACGCGCGCACCGGGCCGAACACTCCGCTCGCCGCCTGGGCTCCGATCCCGTTGGCGAATTCCACTTCGCCGATCGAGCGCAGCTCGGGCGGTCCGGACGGCCGGTACATCGCCGCGCACTCGGCGAAGACGCTCGCCACCACATTGTGCCCTCCGCCCGCGCGGTCGGCGTCGGCCAGGAACTCGGGCAGCAGGTAGGCGTCGTGCGGCAGCTTCCACAGGTGATGGTGCGCGTCGACGATCGGCAGGTCCGGCTCGAGCGGCGGCTCGCTCACCTGCGCGAGCCATTCCGCCCGGACCGGCCACTCCATCGACATGCGCTCAGCCTTTCATCCCCACCCGACGGGACGGCGCGTCAGAAGTTCACGCCGACCCGCACGCCGTAGGTGCGCGGCGGGTAGTAGACGAAGTTGTCGGGCTCGAGCGCCTGCTGGCCCAGGGTGATCGACTGCAACCCGTCGTTCGAGATCACGTCCTTGTTCTCGATGTTGTTGACGAAGGCGTCGACCCGGTAGCGGTTGTCCATGCTGGTCCAGGTCACCCGCGCGTTGGTCATGTGGTAGGCCTTCTGCCGCGAGGTGACGTAGTTGTCCGGCAGGAAGTCCACCTTCCCCGAGACATAGGTGTCGATCCGCGGCGTGATGGCGCCGAAGTCGGTCTCGAAGCGGTACTCCGCGCCCAGGTTGAAGGCGTAGGGCGGCGTCTGGTTGAGCTGGTTGCCTTCGAAGTTGCAGAGCTTGGTGACCGCATCGCAACCCGGCCCGGGACCGCCGAACCGGGTGTCGGTGGTGATGTAGCGGCCGTACTTCGCGTCTGAGAGCGTCAGGGTGCCGTTCAGGCGCAGGTTCGGGATCGGCAGGGCGGTGAACTCCACCTCCAGGCCGTTGACCTTGGTGGTGCCGTTGACGTTGTTGATGCCCGACTGCGTCGAGCTCTGGATAAACACCTGCAGGTGCTCGATCTCCTCGTGATAGGCCGCGACGTTCAGCTGCAGGCGGTCGTCGAGGAAGCGGGATTTCCACCCGCCATCCACTGAGATCAGGGTCTCGGGGTCGTAGATGTTGGCCAGGCCGATGATGTTGCCGCCGGCCAGGTAGCCGGTGGAGACCGAGGCGAACAGCATGTTCTTCTCGTCGACCTGGTAGGCCGCCCCCACCTTGTACGTGGTCTGGCTCCAGGTCTTGCTGAACGGGCCGGCGATGACCCCGCAGCTGCCGCCGCAGACCTGCGGCAACTGGTAGTCCAGCGAGTTGAAGCCGTACTTCTTGTCGTGCGTGTAGCGCAGGCCCAGCGTCAGGGTCAGGGGCACGCCGACGGACGTCTTCGAAAGGTCGTAGTCGACCTGCGCGAAGGGCGCCCAGGACTCCGTCTTGCTGGTGCCGTAGCTGAAGAAGTTGAACTGGTCGAAGGCGGCCGTCGGCCCGAGGTCGTTGTAGCCCAGGTCCTGGTAGCCGAAATCCTCGAAGTTCTTGCCGTGGAAGTAGATGCCCCCGACCAGCCAGCGCAGGGCGTTCTGGTCCCCCGAGGCGAGCCGGAACTCCTGGGAGAATTGCTTGGCCTTCATGATCCAGCGGCTGCCCACCGCGATCGGAAGGTCCGAGCCGTCCCCGTCGCTCACCTGGCTGACGTCGCTGTTCCCGTAGGCGGTCACCGAGGTGAAGGTGGCGAACGGCAGGTCGTAGTCGAAGGTCGCCGAATAGAGCTGGGTCTCGTTGCGCCCGGTGTCCGGGGTGTCGTGGCAGACCCGTCGCGGATCGAACTTCGCCGCGGTGCTGAAGTCACAGGGCGAGCCCGCGGGAATGCCCAGCGGCGGGGTGGTGTAGCGCGCGGGCGTCTCCCACCAGGCTGTGGCGGTGGCCGCCACCCCGCGGTTCCAGCTCGCGTGGGCGGCCAGCAGCAGACGCGCCTGCGGACTGAAGTCGATGGCCAGCTGGCCGCGGACCATCTGGTAGTCCTGCCGGTCGAGTTGGTCGGTCGCCGTGGGCTTGGCGGAGAGGTTCTCGGTGTAGGGGTCGTGCTGGGCGTCGACCCCGGTCACCCTGGCCATCATCTTGAAGTCGCCGTTGTCGACCAGCGGCAGGTTCACGAAGCCGCGGAAAGTGCGCGCGTCATAGTTGCCGACCATGGCGTCGCCGCCGGCGGCGAAGGTCGCGGCCGGCTTGTTGGTGATCACATTGATCGACCCGCCGACCGAATTTCGCCCGTAGAGCGTGCCCTGGGGCCCGCGCAGCACCTCCACCCGGGAGATGTCGTAGAACTCGGGATCGATCGAGGTCGTCCGCTGCACATAGACGCCGTCGATGTTGTAGGCGACGGGCGAGTCGCCGCCCGGCGTGGTGTTCTGGCTGCCCAGGCCGCGCATGGTGATAACGTTCTCCCCGCCGGTCACCCCGCCGCCAAAGCGCAGCGAGGGCACGCGCGTCCCCAGCTCCGCAAAGCCGACCACCCCTTGCTTTTCGAGCATGGCGCCCTCCACCGCGGTGATCGGGATCGGCACCTTCTGGACGTTCTCCTCGCGGTGTTCGGCGGTCACCACCAACTCGCTCAGGATGTTGGCCCTGGCCGCGTCGTCCGCCGCGCGGGCGGCCCCCGCACCCAGGGACAGGGCGACGACGCCGGCTCCGGCCAGCAGCACCGCCCGTGACTTGATCGCCTTGCTCATGACGCCTTCCCCCTTGGTTTTTTGGTTTCTTGGTTCTGCGTACGCGGCGGAGCCGCGGGTCAGCCGGCCGGTTCTCCCAGCGCCTCGTTGGCCCGCGAATGGCGGACCCCCGCCTCGAGTTCGATCAGCTCGACGATGTTTCCGTTCGGGTCGTAGCAGCAGGCCGTGCCGATCAGGCCCAGGGGCTCGCTGGGCGTATAGGGCGGCTGGGTGAACGCCACGCCCGCCGCGTGGAGGGCCTCATAGGCCTGGTGGACGTTGCGGGTGCGGAAGGCGATGATCCGCGGCACCGTTTGCGGCGCCTTGCCCGGATCGGGGAAGTCGGCCGCCGGCTCAAGCCATTGGATCAGGTCGAGCATCGGGCCGTCGGGATCCTCCGGCAGCACCATCAGCACGCCGCGTCCTTTCGCGCGCGCCAGGCCGAAGATGCCCGCCACGAACTCCGGCCACTCGACGGTGCGGCGGTCGTTGAGGATCTCGAAGCCCAGCCGCCGGTAGAAGGCGACCGATTCGTCCAGGTCCCGGCAGTTCACCACCGTGTGGTAGAAACGGGTCAGCCCCCAATCCGCTCCGGACACCCTGCGCCTCCGCGTGATCGCTCACCGGCGCAAACCATAACGCTGGTTCTGTCATCTTCGCAAAGGATATTATAACGACCGTTCTGGAACGACCGCAGATTGCATAACGACCGTTACATAGACGCTCGCTTGCGGCGCGGCGCTTCCCGAACCGGGCCCAGCCGCATCTCCAGCAGATCGTCGACGTACTGCCGCTGCACGGCGTTGGTGAACCTGCGCGAGCCGATCATCACCTGCACGCCGATGCCGTCAATCAGCGCGATGATCTCGCGCGCCACCTTCTCCGCATCGACGCCCCGGGGGGTTTCGCCCTGCTCCTGCGACCGCCGGATCACGGTCGCGACGCGGTTGGTGTACTCGAAGTAGCGTTCGCGCATGACCCGCTGCACCTGCGGGCTGTGGGCGGCGCGTTCCCAGAAGGCCATCCAGAACCGCCACTGGGCCTTCATCGCCGGGCTGGTCGGCAACACCGTGTAGAGCAGGTCGCGGAGCGCCGCGCGCGCCGAGGCCCCGGTCGCGGCATCGTCCATCTCCGGGCGCACCACGTCCGCCCCCGCCTCGGACGCGGCGATCAACAGCTCGTCCTTGGACTGGAAGTAGTGGGTGAGCGCGCCGGTGGTGAACCCGGCCTCCTTGGCGACCACCCGCATCGTCAGCCCCTCGAGGCCGTCGCGGGCGATCACCGCCAGGGCCGCGGCGGCGAACAGCTTGCGGCGCTCGTTGTGGTCAGCCTGACGCGCCATGACCGTCCCGTGTCTTCGAAAACCTAACGCGCGTTACCATATCCATTGCCCGCCGCGCACCCCCTCTCCGCCGCCCGGCGACGGGATTTCAGCCGGCGAACACGCCGCCGTCGATCACCAGCTCTGTTCCGGTCACAAAGCGAGCAGCGTCCGAGGCAAGGTAGACCACGCCCTCGGCGATGTCCTCCGGGGTCCCGGCGAATCCCAGGGGCGTGGCCTCCGCCGCGCCCGCGCGCGTCGCCGCCATCTCCTCGGCGACGGTGTTGGAGCCAGGCGGCAGGGCGCCGCCATGCTGCATCTTCACCCAGATGGGCGTCTCGATCGCCCCCGGGTGCACGGAATTGACCCGCACACCGTTGCGGGCCGCCGCGCACTCCAGCGCCAGCGCCTTGGTGAACAGGCGCACGCCGCCCTTGCTGGCGCAGTACCCGGTGAGGCCGGGGATCCCCTGCAGCCCCGCGACGGAGGAGACGTTGACGATGGCCCCGCCCCCGGAACGCGCCATCAGCGGCAGCGCCGCGCGCACGCCCAGGAAGACGCCGTCGAGATTGACCGCGTTTTGCCGCCGCCAGGTCTCCAGGGTGGTTTCCAGGACGCCGGCGCGGATACAGAGGCCGGCGTTGTTGACCAGGATGTGCAGAGCGCCGAGCCATGCGTCGGCCGCGGCGACCGCCGCCGTCCAGGCCGCCTCCTGCGTGACATCGAGGGCCTGCGCGGTGATCGCCGGCGACATCGCCGCGGTCTCCGAGAGCCCGGCCGCATCGATGTCGCAGGCCAGCACCCGGGCCCCCTCCCGCGCCAGCGCTGCGGCGCAGGCCCGGCCGATCCCGCTGGCGGCCCCGGTCACGAGCGCGGCCTTCCCTTCAAGCCTCATGCCTTTCCCTCCATTCCATAACAAGCGTTACGATGCCATGTCGCCAGCCTTGCCGAAAGCCGGGAAGTGAACGTAACGTGCGTTATGCGTTGAGCCGATGGAGGGGACATGGCGGCGAAGCCGGATTGCGACGCGGTGGTCATCGGGGCCGGTTTCGGCGGGCTCTACGCCGTGCGGCGCCTGACCGAGGCGGGCCTGAAGGTCATTGCCTTCGAGAAGGGCGATGACGTCGGCGGCGTCTGGTATTGGAACCGCTATCCCGGCGCGCGCTGCGACTGCGAGAGCTACTACTACAGCTACGGCTTCTCCGAAGATCTGCAGCAGGACTGGACCTGGAGCCGGCGCTATTCGGAACAGCCCGAGATCCTGCGCTATCTGGCCCACGTGGCGGACCGCTTCGACCTGCGCCGCCACTACCGCTTTTCGACCGCCGTCACCGGGGCGGCGTTCGACGAGCAGGCCGGCGTCTGGAGGGTGACGGGCGCGGACGGCGATCTCGTCAGCGCGCCCTTCCTGGTCACGGCCATGGGGTGCCTGTCGCAGGTCAACTGGCCCGACATCGAAGGCCTTCGCGACTTCGCCGGCCGCCTCTTCCACACCGCCGAATGGCCGCACGAAGGCGTCGACTTCACCGGCCGCCGCGTGGGGATCATCGGCACCGGCGCCTCCGCCGTGCAGGCGATCCCGCGTATTGCCGAGCAGGCCGCGCGCCTGACCGTCTTCCAGCGCACCGCCAACTGGGTCCTGCCGGCCTGGAACCGCGCCGCCGAACCGGAGTTCGACGCCTGGGTGAAGGCCAACTATGCCGACATCCGCGCGCGCTGCCTGGCCTCTGGCGGCGCGGTGCCCTTCGACCCGCCGACCCGCGCGGCTTCCGAAGTCTCCGACACCGAGCGCGACGCCGTCTTCGAGTCGCTATGGACGCTGGGCGGCATGCGGTTCTTCACCGCCTTCACTGACCTGTTCACCAGCGCCGCGGCGAACGCGGCGGCCCAGGCCTTCGTCCGCCGCAAGATCTTCGAGACGGTCGACGATCCGGAGACCGCGCGGAAGCTGACGCCCAACGACCACCCGATCGGGGTGAAGCGGCCGCCCCTCGACGACGACTACTACGCGACCTTCAATCGCGACACCGTGGAGCTGGTCGACATCCGCAGCGCGCCTATCCAGGCCGTGGCGGGCCAGGTGGTCCGCACCGCCGACGCCGAGTTCGAACTGGACGACCTGGTCGTGGCCACCGGCTTCGACGCCATCACCGGCCCCCTGCTGGCCCTCGACCTTCGCGGCCGCGGCGGCGTGCGCCTGGCCGACGCCTGGCGTGACGGGCCGCAGACCTACCTCGGCCTGGGGATCGCGGGCTTCCCGAACCTGTTCACCGTCACGGGCCCGCTCAGCCCATCGGTGCTGGCCAACATGCCCACCGCCGTGGAGCAGCACGTGGACTGGATCGCCGACTGCATCCTGGCGCTGCGAGGCCGCGGCGTCGCGACCATCGAGCCGGCCGACGCGGCGCAGGCGGCGTGGACGGCCCACACCGCGGAGGTGGTGCAGGGCACCCTCTATCCGCAGTCCAACTCCTGGTACTTCGGCTCCAACATCCCCGGCAAACCCCGCACCTTCGGCGTCTACCTGGGCGGTTTCGGCCGCTACCGAGAGCGCTGCGAGGCCATCGCGCGGGCCGGCTATGAAGGCTTCCGCCTCGATGCCGCCCCCAACTGAGATGGTGTCGGACCCTGACCGGCCGATCGAGGCGGTGCGGCGCATGCTCACCGACCTGCTCGGCGGCCCGGACGCCTCGATCGCCCACCGTCAGGCGCAGGCGGCCGCCTTCGCCGCGGCGCAGCCGCCGCTGCCCGCCGGCCTGACCCTGACGATCGAGATGCGCCGCGGCGTGCCGGTCGAACGGCTGGAACCCGAGGGAACACCCGCCCTCAGCCTGCTGCATCTGCACGGGGGCGGCTATGTCATGGGCGACCCCGCCGGGAGCCGCGGCCTGACCACCCGGCTCGCGCTGACGACCCCCGCCACGGTCTTCAGCGTCGACTACCGCCTGGCGCCTGAGCATCGCTTTCCCGCCGCCGTCGATGATGCAGTCGCCGTCTATGCCGACCTGATCGCGCATGGCGCGGATCCGGCGCGCATCGCGTTGATCGGCGAGTCGGCCGGCGGCGGCCTGGCGGTCGCGACGCTCATCGCGGCGCGCGACCAGGGCCTGCCCATGCCGGCGGCCTGCGTGGCCCTCAGCCCCTGGGCGGATCTCGCCTGCGAGGGCGCGTCGCACACGGCCCTCCACGGCCGCGACCCGCTGCTGACCCGCGGCATCCTGCTGGAGATGGCCGCCCTCTACCTCGCCGGCCACGACCCAGCAGACCCCCTCGCCTCGCCGTCGCGTGCGGATCTCACCGCCCTGCCCCCGCTCCTCGTCCAGGCCGGCTCGGAGGAGGTGCTGCGGGACGACGCGGCCGGGCTCGCCGAAGCGGCGCGGGCCTGCGGCGTCGCCGTCGAACTGCGGATCTGGCCCGACATGATCCACGTCTGGCAGATGTTCGGGGACCTGCTGCCGGAGGCAGAGGACGCGATCGCCGAGATCCGCGGCTTCCTGCGGTCGGCGACGGCTAGCCCGCCGGGTCCCAAACGCGCAGGCTCTAGTCCTCCTTGATCTCGCTGGTGGTCCGCGTTTCGGGCATCCGGGCATAGACCACGAGGGACGCCGCAATCATCACGGTGACGTAGACGTAGAAGCCGCTCTCGGCGCCGCGGCTCTTGAACCATAGGGCGACATATTCCGCGGTGCCGCCGAACAGGGTGTTGGCCAGCGCATAGGGCAGCGACACGCCAAGCGCCCGGATGTGGGCCGGAAATAGCTCGGCCTTCACGACCGCATTGATGGCCGTATAGCCGGTGACGATCACCAGGCCGCAGAGCACCAGCAGGAACGCCAGGAAGCTGGACGACACCGTCTCCAGCGCCTTGAAGATCACCCAGGTCAGGGCGACGCCCCCGATGCCGAAGCCGACCAGCAGCGGCTTTCGGCCCACCCGATCGGAGAGCGCGCCGGCCACCGGCTGCAGCAGCATGTAGATGAACAGGGCCGCGGTGGTGATCTCGGTGGCCGATTCGCGGCTGAAGCCCGAGGTGTTGACCAGGAACTTCTGCATGTAGGTGGAGTAGGCGTAGAAGGCGAGCGTGCCTCCGGCGGTCATCGCCACCACGGTCGCCGCCTCGCGCGGATGCTCGCGCAGGAGCAGCCAACCGCTGGAGCGCGGACTGCGGGTCCCCAGCCGCTCGAAGCTCTCGGTCTCGGCAAGGCCGCGGCGGACATAGAAGACCGCGATCGCCAGCACGCCGCCGATGGCGAACGGCACGCGCCAGCCCCACGCCTCCAGGTCCTTGACCGGCAGCGCGGCCTGCAAGGCCAGCAGCACGCTGAGCGCGAGGAGCTGGCCGGAGATCAGGGTCACGTACTGGAAGCTGGAGAAGAAGCCGCGCCGTGCCCGGCCGGCCATTTCCGAGAGGTAGGTCGCCGAGGCGCCATACTCGCCGCCCACTGAGAGGCCCTGCATCAGCCGCGCGAGCACCAGCAGCGCCGGAGCCGCCACCCCGATGCGGCTGTAGCTCGGAATCACCGCGATCAGCAGCGAGCCGACGCACATCAGGCTCACAGAGAGCACGAGCCCCGCCTTGCGCCCACGACGGTCGGCGTAGACGCCCATGATCCAAGCCCCGATGGGGCGCATGATGAAGCCCACCGCGAACACCGCCGCGGCGCTCAGGAGCTGGGCCGTCGGGTCGTCGGACGGGAAGAAAACCGGCGCGAAATAGAGGGTGAAGGCGGAATAGACGTACCAGTCGTACCACTCCACCAAGTTGCCCGCCGATCCACCCAGGATCGAGATCAGCCGACGCCGGCCGCTGCGGGTCTCTCGAATGCCCGCCGGTGTCGCGCTTACGTCCAAACCCTGGCCTCCCTGCCTGAAGAAACGGCCGACGCGGCCAAACCCGCCATCGGCGGCGCCTGGTTTCGACTTTCGCCATCACTCGCGCGCCAGCTTCTAGACAAGCTGGTGGAACTGTGGATCGCTTCGCCCAAGCGGACCCAGGGGCCGATCGGGTAGCGCGCCTGAGGGGGCTACCATGGACGATCTGGGCAACCGGCTGGACTGGTTCAAGGCAGTGATCCTGCCGCATGAAGGCCCGTTGCGCGCGCGGTTGCGCCGCCTTTGCCAGCCGGGTTTCGACGTGGACAATCTGGTGGCCGAGAGCCTGGCGCGAGCCTACGCGGCCAAGGACATCCAACGCATCACGGCCGGGCGCGGCTACCTCTTCACGATCGCCCACAACCTGCTGATCGACGCGGCGCGGCGCGACACGATCGTGTCGCTCGACTTCGTCGCCGACCTGGATAGGTTGCGCGCCGTCGACGACTCGATGCAGGCGGCGATCTCGGCCCGAGCCGAGTTGCGCTGGCTGCAGGCGGTGGTCGACACCCTGCCGCTGCAATGCCGGCGTGTCTTCCTGCTGCGGCGGGTGCACGACTATTCGCTGGAGGAGATAGCGGCTGAGATGGCTTTGTCCGTTTCTACAGTCGAGAAGCATCTCGCCAAGGCGGTGAGGCTCGTGGCCACGGCAATGGCCGAACGCGAGGAAGGCGGACTTGAAACCACCCGCGGGTCCGGACGAACGGCAGGCGATCGACGCCCAGGCGGCGGCGTTCGTCGCTAGGCTGCAGGGCAGGCCGACGCCGGCCGAGCGCCGCCTGATCGAGGACTGGATCGCCGCCGACCCCCACCATGCTGTGGCCTTCGCGCGCATGGAGGCGGCGTGGGAGGCCGCCGCGCGCCTGCGCGCCGACCCGCCGCCGCTGGCGTCCGCCCAGCGGGCGGCGGCCGATGACGCCCTGGCCGCCTTGCTCTCGCGCCGCGGCCTGGTCGGCGGGCTGATGGCGGCGTCGGCGGCCGGCGCCGTGACGACGGCCGCCTTCCTCTACCAGCGCGATGTCCGGCTCTACCGCACCCAGGTGGGCGAGCGCCGCACGGTGGTGCTGAGCGATGACTCGCGCGTCGAGCTGAACACCGCCTCGACCATCGAGGTCGCCATGACCCGCCGCGCGCGGACCGTGCGGTTGGTGAAGGGCGAGGCGCACTTCCAGGTGGCGCACAACAAGGCCCGGCCGTTTCTGGTGGACGCCGGGACGGCGCAGCTCCGCGCGGTGGGCACGGCCTTCAACGTCCGCATCCGCGACGAGGTGGTGGAGCTGACCGTCACGGAGGGCGTGGTGGCGGTGAACCCGGGCGGCGAGACGGTGCGCGGCCCGGCTCCGCACATCTCCGCGGGCGCGGGGGCGATGATCCGCACAGGGGCGGTCGCGCCCACCGCCCTCGACGAAGGGCTGCTGCGGCGTCGCACGGCCTGGCAGGATGGGGTTGTCGACCTCGACGGCGAGACGCTGGCGCAGGCCGTGGAGGAGTTCAACCGCTACCGCGACGCCCCGATCATCGTGGGCGATCCGCGGCTGGCCGAGATCCGCGTGGGCGGCCGCTTTGAGGTCAGCGAGGCGGACAAGTTCCTGCTGGCCCTGGAGAGCAGTTTTCCGATCCGCTCCATGCCGGCGGCCGACGGCAGCTTGGTGCTCGTCGCCCGGCCCTGATCCGCTCGCGGACAAATATTTCGCTGGACGATAGCGGTTCGCCGGCGCCCCGCCCGTTCATCAGGACGACACATCTCGCTTCTGGATCAGGGGGTACCAGATATGACGAGCTTTTCCGCTCTTGGCGGCCGGCGCGGTCCCACGTTGACCAGCGCCATCGCCATCGCCGCCGCGATCGCCGCGGCGCCGGCCGCCGCTGCCGAGCAGGGCGCCGATTTTCACATCGCCGCCCAACCGGTGCAGGGGGCCCTGAAAGCGCTTTCGGAGCAGTCCGGCGCGCGGCTGCTCTATCCGTTCGACGAAGTCGCAGGCCTGCGCTCGCCGGCCGTCAGCGGCCGGATGTCCACGCGCCAGGCGCTGGAGAAGATCATCGCCGGAACGCCGCTGCGGATCGCCATGATCCAGGAGGGGCTGATCGCGCTCACCGGCCCGGCGCAGAGCGGCGGCCTGGTCAAGGCCAGCGTCAGCAGCCTGGCGCCCGACGCGCCTTCCGCCGCAAGCGCTGCGGCCCCGGCCGCCGCCGAGAGTACGCCCTCGCCCACCAAGGTCGCCGACGTGCAGGAGCTGATCGTCACCGGCGTCCGCGGCGCGCCCCGCACCGTGACCGACAGCCCCACGCCGATCGACGTGATCAGCGCCGCCGAACTGGAGAAGACCGGACGCATCGGCGCCCTGCAGGCGCTGTCGACCCTGGTGCCTTCGTTCAACCTCCCGGCCCGCGCCGGCGGCGGCACGGCCACGGTGATCGCCACCGGCGGCCTGCGCGGCCTGAACCCCGACCAGACCCTGGTGCTGGTGAACGGCAAGCGGCGTCACAAGACGTCGCTGATCAACGCCGTCTCGTCGCTCTACAACGGCTCGGTGCCCGCCGACCTCGACCTCATCCCGACGGCGTCCATCGGGCGCATCGAGGTGCTGCGCGACGGGGCCGCCGCCCAGTACGGGTCCGACGCCATCGCCGGCGTCGTCAACATCATCCTGAAGGACACCGAAGGCGGCTTCGTCTCTTCCAGCTTCGGCGAGAACTTCGACCGGCACGACGGTCGGCTGATCCAGGTCCAGGGCGACTACGGCGTGAAGTTCGCCGGCGACAAAGGGTTTGTGAACTTCTCCATCGCCACGAAGGAGCAGGATCTCTCCAACCGGGCCATTCCGGTGGCCCCGTCGGTGCAGATCTATCCCAAGCTCGCCAACGGCCAGCCGGATCCTCGCGAGGCGACGGTAAACCGCCTGGTGACCCTCAACTATGGCGTCCTGCCGCAGGAGGGCGTGAACTTCGGCTGGAACGGCCACTACGACCTGTCCGACGAGGTGGAGGCCTATTCCTTCGGCACCGTCAGCCGCCGCCTCACCGACCTTCCCTTCACCTTCCGCGCGCCCAACAACGTCAACACCCTGCCGCAGGTCTATCCCGAGGGCTTCCGCCCGGACCTCGTGGTCCGCGAGTTCGACTATGAATGGGCCGCCGGGGTGCGCGGGACCTGGCAGGGCTGGTCCTGGGACCTCTCCACCAACTATGGCTCCGACCACGCGACGGAGAACACCTCGAACACCATCAACGCCAGTCTTGGCCCCACCAGCCCGACCAGCTTCTACGTCGGGGCCCTGACCTCGAGCGAATGGGACACGTCCCTCGACCTGACCAAGGCCTATCCCCTGGCCAACGGCGGCAACCTGCAGGTCTCGCTGGGCGCGCAGTATCGGCGCGAGACCTACCGCGTCGACCCCGGCGAGCCGAACAGCTACGCCGCCGGCCTCTATGTGATCCCCGCCGGCCAGCCCTTCGCCGGCCAGCGGCCGGCCACCGGCGCCCAGGCCACGCCCGGCTTCCAGCCCTCCGATGCGTCCGACTCCAGCCGCAACAGCTACGCCGCCTATGCGGAAACCGACTGGACGCCCAGCAAGCGTTTCGACCTGGGGGCGGCGCTCCGCTACGAAGACTATGACGACGGCTCCGGCGACACCCTGGTCGGCAAGGTCAACAGTCGCTTCGCGCTCACCGACTGGCTGGCGATCCGCGGCGCGGTCTCGACCGGCTTCCGCGCCCCGGGCCTGGCCCAGGAGAACTACGCCGCCTCATCCAGCCAGTTCCGGCTGGTCAATGGCGTGCTCAACCTATTGCTGATCAAGACCCTGCCGGTGGGGTCGCCCTCGGCGGTCGCCCTGGGCGCCAAGCCGCTGCAGCCGGAGACCTCGCGCAATTACAGCCTGGGCGTGACCCTGAACCCGGTCAGCGAACTGGTGGTGACCGTCGACGCCTACCGGATCGATATCGACAAGCGGATCGCTATCACCAGCACGCTGACCGGGGCGGCGGTGAGCAACATCCTGATCGCCCACGGCCTCTCGGGCGATCTTTCGGCGCAGTACTACACCAACGCCATCGACACCGAGACCAATGGCGTCGACGTCGTCGCCACCTGGCGCCACGACTTGGGCGACTGGGGCGCCCTGCGCGCCAGCGCCGGCTACAACTACAACAAGACCAAGATCACCGGCATCATCGCCAACCCGCCGGAGCTGAGTTCACTGGGTCCGAGTTTCGTGCTGTTCGACCGGGCGAGCCAGAGCAACCTCACGACCGGCCTGCCCAAGGACAAGATCGCCCTCGAGGTGAATTGGACCTGGGGGAACTGGTCGGTGAACGCCCGCGACACGCGGTTCGGCAGCTACAGCGTCCTGCAGAACACCCCCTCGCAGGACCGCTCCTTCGGCGCCAAGTGGGTCGCCGATCTGGAGGTGGCCTACAAGCTGCCGCACGACGTGACGGTCGCCGTGGGCGCGAACAACATCTTCAACGTCTATCCGGACGCGAACGGCATCTTCAACGCCACCACCGGCTCGGGCCAGTATCCCGGGACCTCGCCGATGGGCTTCACCGGCGGCTCCTACTACGGTCGCATCCAGTGGAACTTCTGACCCTAGGGAGCGCCCGATCCCATGCGTAAGCGGACCTTCCTCGGCGCGTCGCTGTTCCTGGGACTGGGCGGCCTCCCGGCCCTGCTGGCCCCGGCGGCCGAGGCGCGGGCCGTCAAGCCGGGCGCCAAGCCAGGCGGCGGCAAGGCCGCCCACGGGCGCGGCGAGATCCTGTGGGACACCTATGGCGTGCCGCACGTCTATGGAAACGACGAAGCCTCGGTGTTCTACGGCTTCGGCTACGCCCAGGCGCAGAACCACGGCGACATCATCGTCCACCTCTATGGCGAAGCGCGGGGCCGGGCGGCGGAATACTGGGGGCAGGAGTTCGCCGCCAGCGACCGCTGGATGCTCTCCAACGACGTGCCGGCCCGCGCCAAGGCCTGGTTCGAAGCCTCGACCCCGCAGTTCCGCAAGGACCTCGACGCCTTCGCCGCGGGGGTCAACGCCTACCACGCCGCCAACCCCGGCAAGATCGACCCGAAGGTGGCCGTGGTGCTGCCGCTGAGCGGCGTCGACATCATGGGCCACGCGCATCGGCTGATGAACTTCATCTATGTCGCGCCGATGGAGCGGACCATGGGCGCGCCGGTTCCGGGCGCCGGGAACAACGGCTCCAACGCCTGGGCCGTCGCGCCGTCCCATTCGAAGAGCGGCAAGACCATGCTGCTGGCCAACCCGCACCTGCCCTGGCCCACCAGCTACTTCACCTATTTCGAAGCCGACCTGAACGGGCCCGGGATCAAGATGTACGGCGCGACCCAGGTCGGCCTGCCGGTACTGCGCTTCTGCTTCAACGATCACATGGGCTTCACCAACACGGTGAACAGCATCCTGGGATCGACCAACTACGTGCTGACGCTGTCCGGCGACGGCTACCTGTTCGACGGCAAGGTGCTGCCGTTCAAGACCCGCACGACCAGCTTCAAGATCAGGCAGCCCGACGGCTCGCTGAAGACCGAGAGCCTGACGATCCGCGAGTCGGTCCATGGGCCCGTGTTCAATCGCGCCGACGGCAAGACGGTCGCCCTGCGGGTCGCCGGCCTCGACCGCCCCCACGGCCTCAAGCAGTACTGGGACATGGGGATGTCCAAGAACTTCGCAGAGTTCGAGACCATCCTGAAGCGGCTGCAGGTGCCGACCTTCAACATCGTCTACGCCGACCGCGACGGCCACATCCAGTACATGGACAACGGCATCCTGCCGAAGCACCCCAAGGGCGACCTTGCTTTCTGGCGCGGCGACGTGCCGGGCGACACCTCCGCGACCCTCTGGACCGAGATCCACCGCTACGAGGACCTGCCCAAGGTCATCGACCCGCCGACCGGATGGATCCAGAACACCAACGACCCGCCCTGGGTGGCCACCTATCCGCAGGCGATCCACTACGAGGCCTATCCGCCCTATGTCGCGCCGCCGGGGCCGGAGTCCCTGCGTTCGCAGCAGTCGGCCCACCTGCTCGCCGACTATCCCAAGCTCAGCTACGACGACTTCGTCGCCCACAAGCTGTCCACCCACACCCTGATGGCGGACCGGGTGCTGCCGGACCTGGTGGCCGCAGCGCAGGGCGATCCCGACCCTGAGGTCCAGGCTGCCGTCAACCTGCTGAAGGCCTGGGACCGCGAGACGGTGGCCGACAGCAAGGCCGCTCTGCTGTTCGAGACCTGGGCCAGCCGCTTCGCGCCCAACAACTTCACCAGCCCGGCGAACTACAAGGTGAAGTGGCAGGCCTCCGATCCCATCGGCACGCCGAAAGGGATCGCCGACCCGGCCAAGGCGGTGGAGATGCTGAAGGCCGCCATCGGCGAGATGAAGCAGAAGTACGGCGCCATCGACCGGCCGTTCGGCGAGGTCTCACGCTTCGCCATCGACAAGGTGGACCTGCCCGGCAACGGCGGCTTCGGCAACACCGGCATCTTCCGCACCATCACCTGGGGCCCGCTCAAGGACGGCAAGCGCATTCCCGTTCACGGCGAGACCTGGGTGTCGTTGGTGGAGTTCTCGACCCCGATCAAGGCCAAGGGCCTGATGAGCTACGGCAACGCCAGCCAGCCCGGCTCACCGCACCGGTCCGACCAGCTCAAGCATCTGTCGGACAAGACCTTGCGCACCCTGTGGTTCACACGCGGCGAGGTCGAAAAGCACCTCGAAGGCCGCACCCAACTCTGATGGAGACGACGATGATCCGATCCGCCCTCTTCGGCCTGGCCGCTCTGGCGTTGGCCGCCGGCGCCGCCGCGCCCGCCCTGGCCGCGAGCCCGCACGAAGGCAACTGGGAGGCTGTGGTCTCCAAGGAGCCGGGCAGCACCATCGAGCCGGGCTTCAAGCTGACCATCAACTTCAAGTTCGGGCCAAACCATCTCGTCTACCATTCGGTGAACACCACCAACCCGGCCAAGCCCTATATCAGCGACCACGAGACGACGCTGGACGGCAAGGTCGCGGCCTTCCCGAACCAGGAGCGGTTCAACCAGGTCTCGGTGACCGAGACCGATCCCAACAACCTGCAGATCCTGAAGATGAAGGACGGCGACGTGATCGCCGGCGAGTTCTGGACCTTCAGCGCCGACGGCAAGACCGCCGTCCGCCGCGGCATCGCCAAGAACGCCGAAGGCAAGTCGCACGCCTACCAGGAGCACTTCGTCCACAAGTAGGTCCCGGACGCGACACCGCCCGGGGCGCGAGCAGGCATGTGGCGGCGGCCATGCGTGGATTGGTGCGGGCGGCCGGGGTCGAACCGGCACGGGCCTTGCGGCCCTACGGATTTTAAGTCCGTTGCGTCTACCAGTTTCGCCACGCCCGCAGGACGTTCCGCAAATGCCATAGGCCGCCGGCCCGCGCCACCTAGACCGGAAGCTGGGTTGTCGACTTCACCTCTTCCAGCACCGCGTAGGTGCGGGTCTCGCGCACGCCCGGGATGCGCACCAGGACCTCGCCCAGGAACTTGCGGTACTCGGCGAAGTCGCGCACGCGGGCCTTGATCAGGTAGTCGAAGCCGCCCGCCACCATGTGGCACTCGAGCACGTCAGGCGCGCGGCGCGCAGCGGCGGCAAAGGTCTCGAAGACTTCCGGCGTCGTACGGTCCAGCACCACCTCCACGAAGATCAGCAGCGCGCGGCCGACCTTCTCCGGGTCCAGCACCGCGGCGAAGCCGGTGATGTAGCCGCTCTCGCGCAGGCGGCGCACCCGGTCGGAGCAGGCCGAGGCCGAGAGGCTGCAGCGTTCGGCCAGCTCGCTGTTGCTGATCCGGCCGTCAGCCTGCAGGGCCCGCAACAGCCGCCGATCCGTCTCGTCCAGTCGAAGATTGTTCGGCGCTTTTGGCATTTTCCGCCGATCTGTAGGTGAAAATCGCGAATAGACGTACCATATTCTGCGAAATAACGACTACTCCGCACCATCTTCTGCTGGAGCCGCCCCATGCCCTTCGATTCCCTGGACCAGGCCAAGTTCGGCGACGAACGTGCGGCCGTGGCCGCCGCCCTGGCCGCCAGGCCGCTGGGCGCGGAGGACCGCGAGGCGGTGACCCAGGAGGCCATGGCCCTGGTTCGCGCGGCTCGCCGCAGCGCGCGCAAGCAAGGCGTGGTCGAGAGCTTCCTGCAGGAATTCAGCCTCTCGACCCGCGAAGGCCTGGCGCTGATGTGCCTGGCCGAGGCCCTGCTGCGCACCCCCGACGAGGAGACGCGCGACAAGCTGATCGCCGAGAAGATCGCCTCGGCCGACTGGGCGAGCCACGCGGGCAATTCCGACTCCATCCTGGTCAACGCCTCGACCTGGAGCCTGATGCTCACCGGCAAGCTGATCGACCCGGACGAGGAAGCCGGCGCCGACCTGCCGGGCTTCATCCGCAAGCTGGCCGGCCGCCTGGGCGAGCCGGTGATCCGCCGCGCGGTGGGCGCGGCCGTGCGCATCATGGGCGAGCAGTTCGTGCTGGGCGCGACCATCGAAAAGGCCATCCGGCGCGCGGCGCAGGACGGCTTCGTCTGCTCCTTCGACATGCTGGGCGAAGGCGCCCGCACCGAGGCCGACGCGGACCGCTACGAGGCCGCCTACGCCGCGGCCATCAAGGTCGTGGGCAAGCACACGACCGGCCAGGGTCCCGAAGCCGGCCACGGCGTCTCGGTGAAGCTCTCGGCGCTCTCGCCGCGCTACGAGGCCCGCCAGCCCGACCGCGTCTGGGGCGAGCTCTATCCGCGCATCAAGCGCCTGGCGCTGCTGGCCGCCAAGGCCGACATCAACCTCACGTTGGACGCCGAGGAAGCCGACCGGCTGGTGATCTCGCTGGAGCTGCTCGAGAAGTTGGCCAACGAGCAGGAGCTGGGCGGCTGGACCGGCCTCGGACTCGCGGTCCAGGCCTACCAGAAGCGCGGGCCGCAGGTGATCGAGGCCGTGGCCGGCATCGCACGCGCCAGCGGCCGGCGCCTGATGGTCCGCCTGGTGAAGGGCGCCTATTGGGATAGCGAGATCAAGCGCGCCCAGGTGGGCGGCCTGCCCGGCTATCCGGTCTACACGACCAAGGCCGCGACGGACCTTTCCTACCTGGTCTGCGCCCGTGCGCTCCTGGGCGCTGCGCCGGCCCTCTACGGCCAGTTCGCCACCCACAACGCTCATACGCTGGCCGCCGTGCGCCAGATGGCGACCCAGACTGGCCTGTCGCCCGAGTTCCAGCGCCTGCACGGCATGGGCGAGGCGCTCTACGCCGGCGCCCGCGAGCGCTATGGCGACTTCCCCCTGCGGGTCTACGCGCCGGTCGGCAGCCACGAGGACCTCCTGCCCTACTTGGTCCGCCGCCTGCTGGAGAACGGCGCCAACACCTCCTTCGTCCACGCCCTGCTCGATGAGCGCACGCCGGTGGAAAAGGTGGTCGCCGACCCGATCTCCGCCGTCGAGGCGACCGGCGGCGCGCCGCATCCGCGCATTCCCCTGCCCGTCGCCCTCTATGGCCCCAGCCGCCGGAACTCGACCGGCATGGACCTCTCCATCGCCGCGACCCGCGAGGCGCTGACCGCCACCATCGCCGGCCTGCCGCAACTCCAGGCCGGCGCGATTGTCGCCGGCAAGGAAAAGGCGGGCGCCGCGACACCGCGCGTCTCGCCCTCCGACCTGAAGCTCGTCATCGGTCAGTCGTCCGACGCCACGACGAGCGACGTGGACGCCGCCTATGCCGCGGCGGTGAAGGCCCAGCCGGCGTGGAACGACCTCGGCGGCGAGGGCCGCGCGCCGATCCTGCGCGCCATGGCCGACGCCCTGGAGGCCAACGCCACGCGCCTCGTCGCCATCTGCGCGCGCGAGGCCGGCAAGACGCTCGCCGACGGCGTGGCCGAGGTGCGCGAGGCCGCCGACTTCTGCCGCTACTACGCGAGCTTGGCCGAGCGGCAGTTCGCCCATCCCGAGACCTTGCGAGGCCCGGTCGGCGAGACCAACCAGCTCTCCCTGCACGGCCGCGGCGTCTTCGCCTGCATCAGCCCCTGGAACTTCCCGCTCGCCATCTTCACCGGCCAGATCGCCGCCGCGCTCGCCGCCGGCAACCCGGCGCTGGCCAAGCCCGCCGAGCAGACCCCGCTGATCGCCGCCGAGGCCGTGCGCCTGTTCCACGCCGCGGGCCTGCACCCAAATCTCTTGCATCTGCTGCCCGGCGACGGCGCCACTGTCGGCCAGGCGCTCGTCGCCCACCCGTCCTGCGCGGGCGTCGCCTTCACCGGCGGCACCGACACCGCCTGGGCGATCAACCGCACGCTGGCCGCGCGCAACGGGCCGATCCTGCCGTTCATCGCAGAGACCGGGGGCCTCAACGCCATGTTCGTGGACACCACGGCGCTCCGCGAACAGGTGATCGACGACGTGATCGCCTCGGCCTTCGGATCGGCCGGCCAGCGCTGCTCGGCGCTGCGCATGCTGTTCGTCCCGCACGACACCGCCGACGCCCTGATCGAGGGGCTTTCCGGCGCCATGGAAGCCCTGGTGGTCGGCGACCCGGCCGACAGCCGCACCGACATCGGCCCGGTGATCGATGAGGACGCCCGCAAGGCGCTCGCCGCCCATCGCACGCGCCTGGGCAAGGAGGCCAAGGTGCTGCGCGAGCTCGCAGCCCCCAAGGGCGGCCACTTCTTCGCGCCCGTCCTGGCCGAGATCCCGTCCGCGGCCTTCCTGCAGAAGGAGGTCTTCGGCCCGATCCTGCACGTGGTCCGCTATGACGCGAACGACCTGCAGGCTGCCGCCGCGCCCCTGGCCGCCGCGGGCTACGGCCTGACCCTCGGCGTCCACAGCCGCATCGAGGCCTTCGCCGAGCAGGTGCGCGCCGCCGTCCCGGCCGGCAACGCCTACGTCAACCGCTCGATGATCGGCGCGGTGGTGGGCGTGCAGCCCTTCGGCGGCGAGGGCCTCTCGGGCACAGGCCCCAAGGCGGGCGGCCCTAACGCCCTGCTGCGCTACGCGGTCGAGCGCGCGGTCAGCGTCAACATCGCAGCCCAGGGCGGCGACCCCGCTCTGCTCAATCTCAACCCGTAGGGCGGCGGCCAGGCCAGCCCAAACGCGACCACCCGGCAAGGCTTGCAAGGCCAGGCTTGCCGGGTCGTGAAAGCCTGCACGGCTAAGCTATTGAAAACCTGAGGGTGAGCCCCTCGCACGCGGCTTGCAGCAACGGCCCCGCGCAAGGAGGCCCGCGATGCAGATAGCCCCGACAAGCCCGACGCCGGCCGCCGGCCCCGGCGCCTGGAGCATGGGCGGCGCGACACGCCAGCCCACCGCCGCCGAGCAGCAGTTCCGCGACTACGCCAAGATGACGCCGGCCGAGAAGATGCGCGCCGAGATCCTCGACTCCATGGGCCTGACCGAGGACCAGCTCCGCGCCATGGACCCCAAGGAGCGCGCGAAGGTCGAGGAGAAGATCAAGGAACTGATCAAGCAGAAGGTCGAACAGGCGACCGAGAAGAAGACCGGTCAGATCGTCGACGTGAAGGCCTGATCGCCTCGTCCGACCCCGATGGCCAGGTCAGTGGCCCGGGTCGTTGCGGATCTGAGCACGTTCGATCGCCTGGCGGTCCTCGAGCTTCTGGGCCGCCATGTCGCCCTTGGTGCGGCAGCGCTTCTGCGGCATGCGCGAGCCCAGCACGGGCTCGCTCTTGCAGACCACGGTGTTGGAATCGTCCTTCGCCTTCTCAGGCGCCGCGGCCTCGGTCTTCGCGGGCGGGGCCGCCTGCAGGGTCGCGGTCGTATCGGCCAGCAACACGGCGGCCGCGAGAACAACGCTGATCATAGTGCTACTCTAAAGCTCCCGGATAACGTGTGAGGCGGAGCCATAGCCGATCGGCATTGCGGCGCCAAATGGCGTGGCCAAGCTGCGGCGAAACGCGTCGCCCTGCCGCAAAACCGGGCGCCACGGCTCAATGCTGGTAGGTGGAGCCCTGCATCCGCTCGAGCTCCTGGCGCTGCTCGATCTTGCTGACGGCCGCCTCGCCGGCCGTGGTGCAGTGCTTCACAGCCAGCCGCGAGCCCAGGACGGGCTCGCTCTTGCAGACCAGCTTGTTCGGATCGTCGGGCGCCTTGGCCTTCGGCGCGACGGCCGTGGCCGGCGACACCGTGGTCGGCGCGGCGTCCTTGGACGCCGGCGGATTGTCGGAAGGCGCCTGTGCGGCCGCCGGCGACGCGATCGCCAGCCCGACCGCGGCAAGAATCACTCTGATCATCGTCCCACCCAGACAAGAGAACAGGTTTTCCGAAATAGCCGAAGTTCGGCCGGGCGCCTATTGCGTCGTGACCTCGCGGACATTCTCAACGCCGACGCCCTTCAACGCGGCGATCAGCTCGTCGACCGTGGCTGAAAGCTCAGCGGGATCGCGCCCGCGCAGCACCAGGTTCGAGCCGTAGACGCCTTCCGTGAAGAACGGATAGCTGCCGAGGCTCATCGACGGGTGGGCCTTGGCCACCGTCTCCAGCGGGGCTGCGATCGCCCCCTCGCCCGAACCCTCGACCCGCACCGTGCGCGAGACCGTCACCTTGCCGCCCTTCAGCCGCGGCCCCACGTCCTCCAGCATGCCGCGCATGATCTGCGGCACCCCGGCCAGCACGAAAACATTGCCGATGGTGAAGCCGGGCGGGCCCTGCACCGGGTTCTTCACCAGCTCGCCGCCTTCCGGCACCCGCGCCATCCGCCTGCGCGCCGCGTTCAGCTCGCCGCCCCAGCGCGCGGTCATCATCGCCAGGATTTCGGGATGCTCGTAGAGCGCGACGCCGAAGGCCGCGGCCACGGCGTCGGCGGTGATGTCGTCGTGGGTCGGCCCGATGCCGCCGGTGGTGATGACATAGTCGTAGCGGCCGCGAAGCGCGTTCAGCGCCGCGATGATCTCCTCGTGGACGTCCGGCACGGTGCGCGCCTCGGCCAGGTCCACCCCGTGGACGCCCAGGTAGCGCGCGATGTCGCGCAGGTTGGTGTCCTGGGTTCGGCCCGACAGGATCTCGTCGCCGATGATCAGCACCGCGGCGGTCACCCGCCCCTCATCGCCGCTCGCCATCCGCCGGTCCCTCGCCTACATCCGCTCACGTCAAGACGGACTAAAGCCTTCCATGGACTTCCCGCAACCGCTCAAGCGCGGCGTTCTCGTCGCCCGCTACAAGCGCTTCTTCGCCGACGTGGTGCTGGACGACGGGACCGAGGTCACCGCTCACTGCCCGAACCCGGGCGCCATGCTGGGCCTGAACACCCCGGGCTTAAGCGCCTGGGTCTCCCGCTCCGACGACCCCAAGCGCAAGCTCGCGCACACGCTGGAGCTCGTGGAGGCCGACGGCGGGCTCGTCGGCATCAACACCATGCATCCCAACCGCCTGGTGGCCGAGGCCCTGGCCGCCGACGCCATCCCCGAGCTCACGGGCTACGCCACCCACCGCCGCGAGGTGAAGTATGGCGTGAACTCCCGCGTGGATTTCCTGTTGGAGGCCCCCGGCCGCGCGCGTTGCTGGCTGGAGGTCAAGAACTGCCACCTGCGCCGCGCGGGCTCGCTGGCCGAATTCCCCGACTGCGTGGCGGCGCGGTCGCTGAAGCACCTCAAGGAGCTCACCGCCAGGGTCGAAGCCGGCGAGCGCGCGGTGATGCTGTTCGTCATTCAGCGCACCGACTGCGACGCCTTCGAGGCCTGCCACGACCTCGACCCGGCCTACGCCAAGGGCCTGACCGACGCCGCCGGCCGGGGAGTCGAAGTGCTGGCCAGGGCCTGCGAGATCAGCCCCGAGGGCGTCCGCATCGCCCACGCGGTCCCCTGGCGCAGCGCGGGAAATCGGTAGAGGCTCCGCTTCCGGACATTCGGGGAGCCGCCATGCGCAACCTCTTCAACCTCGTGATGCGGATCGTCTCCAGCCTGGTCGGCCTCCTGATGATCGCCATGGGCTGCGTCTGGATGCTCCAAGGCCTGAACCTGGCGTTCAAGGTCGGCTTCATGGTCGGCGATCCGCACTGGGTCGTGTACGGCGCGATCCTGGCGCTGGTGGGCGTGGCCCAGCTCGTCTGGTCCAACACGCGGCAGGTCAAGGGGTGATCTTCGCGCAGCCGGTAAGGCAAGGTTGAACTTTCATGCTATCGTTGCGACTTAAGGACGACCCCATTCCAACCGACGCGGCTGCGGCCGCGGGATAAGCCCATGATGTCCACCGACACCGCCCTCGGCCTGACCGACGCCGAATTCCGCACCGGTCAGATCAAGATCCACAAGCCCGAAGACTTCGAGGGCATGCGCGCCGCGGGCAAGCTCGCCGCCGAGTGCCTGGACATGCTGACCCCGCACGTGGTCCCCGGCGTGGTCACCGACCACCTCGACACCCTGGCCCGCGAATTCATCCTCGACCACGGCGCGATCCCGGCCTGCCTGGGCTACCGCGGCTACACCAAGACCGTCTGCATCAGCGCCAACCACGTGGTCTGCCACGGCATCCCCGGCGAGCGCGTCCTGCGCGAGGGCGACATCGCCAACATCGACGTCACCGTCATCGTCGACGGCTGGCACGGCGACACCAGCCGCATGTATGGCGTGGGCCCCGTGGCCCCGCGCGCCAAGCGCCTGATCGACGTCACCTACGAGGCGATCGAGCGCGGCCTCGCCGCGGTGAAGCCCGGCGGGCGGACCGGCGACATCGGCGCGGCCATCCAGAGCTATGTCGAGAGCATGCGCTGCTCCGTCGTCCGCGACTTCTGCGGCCACGGGGTGGGCAAGGTGTTCCACGACGCGCCCAACATCCTGCACTTCGGCCAGAAGGGCACCGGCGAGCTGCTGCGCCCCGGCATGTTCTTCACCATCGAGCCGATGGTGAACCTCGGCAAATACCAGGTGAAGCTGCTGGCCGACGGCTGGACGGCGGTCACCCGCGACAAGTCGCTGTCGGCGCAGTGCGAGCATTCCATCGGCGTCACCGAGACCGGCTACGAGGTCTTCACCGCCTCGCCCACCGGCCTCTTCAAACCGCCGGTGATCAGCGGCTGACGCGTCGCCACGGCGCAGCGCAATACCGTGAGTTTCGATGCACCCGAGATCGATCCTCCGGAACGGAGCGGCTCAGGCAGGCTCCCGGCCTGGCTGGAGTGGGTGACCTCCATTTCCGCGCTGGTGGTGTCGGTCAGTTCAATTGTCATCGCCGTCCATAATGGGCACAACGCCGACAAGGCGCTGCAAGCCCAGACCTACCCCTACCTCGACCAGGACCGCAGCGACGCCACGCCGGACGGGCGCAAACGGCTCACCATCGGCTTCGTGAACAACGGCGTTGGTCCGGCCCATGAGCAGAGCTTTCGCATCAAGGCGGGCGGGCGCTACGCCACATCGCTGGACGACCTGATCGTCGGCGCCGTTGGCGCGGCTGACGCCAAGGCCGCGCGGGAGGCCCTGCGCCCTCTGACGAATACCGTCCCAACCCGGTTCATACCCGCCAATTCCAGCCAGTTCGTCTTCCAGACAACGCGCACCGAAGCCAACGGCCGCTGGTGGGACCGGCTGGACGACGCCAGCAAGAGCTGGGGTCTCGAGGTGTGCTACTGCTCGGTTTTCGATGAATGCTGGTCGCGCGCCGACGCCGCTCCGCCAAAGCCGGTGAAGGCCTGTAGGCGTGACGAGGCGAGCGAATATAGCAACTGACGACCCGCCCTTGCCCTTGCGCCGCAAACGCCTGACCTTGGCCGCGAGCAGGAAGGGATCCACATGAAATCCGCAGCCGCCGCGCTCGCCATCCTGGCGCTCGCCGTCCCCACTGCCATGGGCGCAGACGCGACATCGCTCGGGATCGGCTACATCTGCGGCGCCGAGCGGCCCGGCCCCGTGGCCGCGGCGACGCAAGCGGTGATGCTGCAGGGCGTCGGCAACGGCGCCTCACCCGCCGACACCGCCAACCGCGAGGCCCAGGCCTGGTTCGACGAGGGACTGAACCTCTACCACGCCTTCAACCACAACGAGGCCCGCGCCGCCTTCGCCAAGGCCGCGGCGCTCGATCCCGACTGCGCGCTCTGTGAGTGGGGCGTGGCCCTGGGCCTCGGCCCAACCCTCAACTACGGCGTCACCGAGGACCAGACCGCGCTCGCCCGCAGCCACGCCGAGCGCGCGGCCAAGCTCGCCAAGCCCGGCGACGCGCGCGCCCGGGCCCTCATCGACGCGATGCTGGTCCGCTACGACAAGGCCGCGCCCGGCAAGCGCGACGTGCTCTTCGCCAGGGCCATGGACGACCTCGTCCACCGCTATCCCGACGACGACCAGATCGCCGACCTCGCCGCCGAAGCCCTGATGATCCCGGGCCGCGGCGGCGACGCCGCCAATGTCGCGCGCGCCGAAGCCATCCTGAAGGGCGTGCTGGCGCGGCGCCCCGACGACACCGCCGCGATCCACTACGAGATCCACGCCAGCGAGTTCGCCGGCCACCCGGCCGAGGCCCTGCCCTACGCCGAACGGCTCGCGGGCCTCGCGCCCGGCGCCAGCCACCTGGTGCACATGGCCGCCCACACCCTGATGCACGTCGGCCGCTACGAGCAGGTGGCGATCGTCGACGCGGAGGCTTTGAAGGTCGACGCCGACACCGAAAAGCGCCTGGCCTATCCCGGCCCCTTGAGCGCCCAGATGTACTACCTGCACAACTACACCTTCGGCCTGGCGGGCGCCCTGATGGCCGGGGACAGCCGCCTGGCCGTGAAATACGCCGACCACGCCGACGTCGCCTTCCCGGCCGGCGACAAGACCCCCGTCGCCCTGCCCGCCGGCCTGACGCGCAACGAGAGCGCGCCGGACCGGCGCACCACGGTCATGGCCAAGCGGCTGGTGGCCTACGGTCGCTACCGGCCCGCCAAGGCGCTCGCTCAAGCCGAACAGCCCGACGAGGCGCGGGTGATCCGCATCTACCGCCACTACGCCCGCGGCGAAGCCTTCGCCGCCCGCCGCGATGTCGCGGGCGTCCGCGCGGAAGCTGCGGCCATCGCCATGCTCCAGGCGGAGGCCGCCAAGGCCCACGAACTCGGCAACGGCGACCTCGCCGAGATCGCCGGCGGCGTGCTTGAGGGCCGCGCGGCCCTGCTCGAACGCCAGCCGGCCAAGGCCGCCGAGCACTTCGCCGCCGCCGCGGCCAAGCAGGAAAGGGCCTTCCCCGTCGCCCGCAACTTCGACCCGCCGCCCTGGTGGTATCCGGTGCGCCGCAGCCTGGCGCTTGCCCAACTGCGCGCCGGCAAGCCGGAGGAGGCTGCCCGTGAGGCCCGCGCCAGCCTCAAGGACTGGCCGGACGATGCGCTGGCGCTTCGCGTGCTCAGCTTCGCCGAAGCGCGCCTGGGCCAAACCAAGGCCGCGCACGACCATATCGCCGCCGCCCACCGGGCCTGGCGCGGCGACCTGACGATGGTCCCCCTGGCGCTGACTTGAGCTTGGCCTTGCCAAACCAGAACACATGGGGAACACTGCTACCCCATGGACACGCCGACCGCCGTCGAGGACGCCAGCGCCCAACCTGACCTCTGGGCCCAGGCTCGCCGCGCCCGCCAAAACCCCGGCAAGGGACCTGCGCCGCACTATCTCGGCCATCGCGACCGGCTGCGCGAGCGCGCGCTGGCGGGCGGCCTGGCCGCCCTGCCCGACTACGAGGTGCTGGAGCTGCATCTCTTCCGCTCGATCCCGCGCGGCGACGTCAAGCCGCTCGCCAAGCAGCTCCTGGCGCGCTTCGGTTCGCTCGCCGCGGTGCTGGGCGCGACGCCGGAAGAGCTGAAGACCGTCAAGGGCGTGGGCGACGCGCTCGCGCTCGACCTGAAGCTGCTGCACGAGGTGGCGCTCCGGGCCGCCAGAGAGGCGGTCGCCAAGCGGCCCGTGATCTCTTCCTGGTCGGCCCTGCTGGCCTACGTGAAGACCGCGCTGGCGCATGAGGCGCGCGAGCAGTTCCGGGTGCTCTTCCTCGACAAGAAGAACCAGCTCATCGCCGACGAGACCCTGAATCGCGGCACCGTCGACCATGCGCCCGTCTATCCGCGCGAGGTCATGCGCCGCGCGTTGGAGTTGGCGGCCAGCGCCGTCATCTTGGTGCACAATCACCCGTCCGGCGACCCGACGCCCTCGGCCGCCGACATCGACATGACCCGCCAGGTCGTCGATGCGGGTCGCGCCCTGCGCATCGCCGTCCACGACCACCTGATCGTCGGCCGAGACGGCGTGGCCAGCCTCAAGGCCCTCGGGCTGTTCTGAAGCCGCAGCCCTGAGCGCGCCCCGACGTCCTAGGTTTGCACGCCCGCTGCGGCGCGAACCTTGCTAGACCGCCGTCCATGACCTCTGAGAACATGCAAAAGGGCGTCGCCGCCGCCCAGGCGCGCAATGTGCGCGAAGCGATCGGCTGGTTCCGCAAGGCCGTCGCGGAGGATCCCGGCAATCCCAATGCCCGCGCCTGGCTGGGCCAGTCGCTCTGCCGCGCCGGCCAGCGGATGGACGGCCTGGCCATGCTGCGCACCGCCGCGCACGACTTCCTGCCGCCGCCGCCGGCCCCGGCGCGGATCGACGAGGCGCTGCACACCCTCACCGAGATCCAGGGCTGGGGCGACTTCGGGACCGCGCTGAAGCTGAGCCGGCTCGCGGTCGCCGCGGCTCCGGACGACGCGCGCGCCCATCAGCTCATGGCCGTCACCTGCGGCCAGCTCAACCTGACGGACGAGGCCCTCGCCGCCGCCGCCCGCGCGCTGGAGCTTGCGCCCGACCAGCCGATGATGCGCGTGCTGCAGGGCAGCCTGCAGGCCGACGCCGGCCGGTACGCCGAGGCGCGCGCGACGCTGGAGAGCGTGCTCGCCGCCGGCGCGCCGGAGCGCGAGACCTTCCGCGCCCACAAGGAGCTGGCCCGCGTGCTGGACGCCCTGGGCGAGCCCGGCGAGGTCTTCGCCCACGTGGAGGCGGCCGCCCAGATCGCCCCGCAACTGCTGGAGTTCCGCAGCCATGACCCGCGGATGATCCCGGCGATGATCGACGCCAATTTCGACGGCTTCGACCGCGAGCTCCTGTCGCGCTGGACGGCCACGGACTTCGCCGGCGAAAGGCCCGCGCCGGTGTTCATCGCCGGCTTCTACCGCTCCGGCACGACGCTCACCCAGCAGGTGCTGGCCACCCATCCGGACGTCTTCGTCGCCGATGAGGCGGCCCTGATCTGGGACACGAAGAGCGAGCTCGACCGCATGGTCCCGGGTCCCGCCCCCGCCGCTCAGAAGTTGCGCGGGCTGGACCTCGCCGGCGTGAAACGGCTGCGCCAGGCCTATTGGGCCTATGCCCGCGGCCGCTACGGCCCCGACGCCGACCGCGCCGTCTTCGTCGACAAATTCGCGATGAACACCCTCGACATCGGCGTCATCAACGTCGTCTTCCCCGACGCGCGCGTCATCTTCATGCAGCGGGACCCGCGCGACGTTTGCCTGAGCTGCGTGATGCAGCTCATGGTCCCGACGCCCGCGACTATCCACCTTCTGACTTGGCGCGGGACGGCCATGTTCTACGCGCTCGCCATGGACTGGTGGCTGCACGTCCGCGAGCTTTTGACCCTGCGCCTCATCGAGGTGCGCTACGAAGACGCCGTGTCGGATTTCGAGGCGAGCTACCGCAAGGTCTTCGAGTTCCTGGACCTGAAGTGGAGCCCGAAGGCGCTCGACTTCCACGAGCGCGCCAGAGGAACCTTCATCGCCAGCCCAAGCCGGAACCAGGTCTCCAAGCCGCTCTACAGTTCCGCGGTGGGCCGCTGGCGGCGCTATGAAGGCCGCATGGCCGAGGTGGCGGATCTGCTCGATCCGCTCGTCGAGGACCTGGGCTACAAGGCCTAGATGATCCGGTCGATGTGGCGCCCGGGCGGCGGTTGCGGAGGCTTCTGGGCGTCCGCGTCGGAGCGCGGCCGGCGCTCGGCCGGCTTGGCCAGCGACCCGCCGAAGATCACCGCCGGACCGCGCGTCGGCTCGGACGACACCGACGGCTTCGGCTCGGTCACGGTCTGCGGCGGCTTCGCCTGGTTCGGCGCGCGGGCGACGTAATCCGCCGGCGTCACGACCGGCACGGGCGGAAGGCTGAAGTAGGCCATGGCGCGGCACGTACCTCCGCTACGCTTAAGCCCCAGTGCAACAGCGTGGTGAAAGTCCGTTGACCGTCTTCGCGCCGAGGCGTCGCGCGGTTAAGCTCCTCCCATGTTCGAGGGCTGGGACAGCTTCTATCTGCTGATCGGCGGCGCGGCCGGCGCGCTGATCGGCCTGCTTTTCGTGGTCGTCACCCTGACCACCGGCCTGGAGAAGAGCCAGGCGATGCGCGGCGCCCAGGTCTACATGACGCCGACGGTTTTCCACTTCGCCGTGGTGCTCTCGATCAGCGCCATGACCGCCGTGCCGCACCTGCCGGCCCGCGTGGCGGCCGGCATCGTCGGCGGGCTGGCCGTCCTGGGCTTCCTTTACGCTCTCAATGTCTGCCGCATGGTGCGCAAGCCCACCATGCCCGAGCCGCCGCATTGGACCGACATCTGGTGCTATGGCGTCGGTCCCGGCGTGATCTACCTGGCGATGGGCGGTGCGGCGACCGCGCTTGCCAGAGGCGAATTCTGGGCTCCGGACGCCGTCGGGGCCGTCACCGTGGGGCTCATTTTGCTTGGAATCCGCAACGCCTGGGATCTCGTGACCTTCCTCGCCCCCGTGGCGCACGAGGCGGGCGGCGGGCCGCCTCCGTAACACCAGCGCGAAGGTTACATTTCGCTCACTTGCTCCCCCGGCGCGAACCGAGGCAGCGTGCGCGCCTCGTCTCCGGAGCGCCGCCGATGCTGTCGATCAAGGGCCTGACCCACGTCTACGCCAACGGGGTGCGCGCCCTCGACGACGTCGACCTGACCGTCGAGAAAGGCATGTTCGGCCTGCTCGGACCCAATGGCGCCGGCAAGTCGACGCTGATGCGCTCGATCGCCACCCTGCAGACGCCGACCTCCGGCTCCATTCAGTTCGGCGACATCGACGTGATCGCCGAGCCCGAGAAGCTGCGGCGCACGCTGGGCTACCTGCCGCAGGACTTCGGAGTCTACCCGCGGGTCTCGGCCTACGACATGCTCGACCACATGGCCGTGCTGAAGGGCGTCAGCGAGGCCAAGGCCCGCCGCGAGACGGTGGAGAGCCTGCTCAACCAGACCAACCTGTGGGGCGTGCGCAAGAAGGCGCTGGCCGGTTTCTCCGGCGGCATGCGCCAGCGCTTCGGCATCGCCCAGGCGCTGATCGGCGACCCGGAGCTGATCATCGTCGACGAGCCCACCGCCGGCCTCGATCCGGAGGAGCGCAACCGCTTCCTGAACCTGCTGGCCGAGATCGGCGAGAACGTCGTGGTGATCCTGTCGACCCACATCGTCGAGGACGTGGCCGACCTCTGCCCGGCCATGGCGATCATCGTCGACGGCCGCATCGTCCAGCGCGGCGCGCCGACCGAGCTGATGGCCTCGCTCAAGGGCCGCATCTGGATGAAGACCATCGACAAGTCCGAGCTCGACGCCGCCCGCGCCAGGTATCGGGTCATCTCCACCCGCCTCTTCGCCGGGCGCACCGTGATCCACGTCGCCTCGGACGCCGACCCGGGCGACGGCTTCACACCGGTCGTCGGCGGGCTGGAGGACGTCTACTTCTCGACCCTCGCCACGTCCCGCAAGGCGGCCTGAGCCCAGACCATGGGGGCGGTTCCGATCAGGTTCGCGGCGATCGCGACAATGCTGGCCCTGGCCGCGGCGCCGGCCCACGGCGCGCCGAAGCGCCCGCAGATCCTCACCGAGGACGTCACCCGCTTCTACAAGGTCTACAAGGCCCACGGCGGCCACCCTAGCGCCGAGGCGCTCGACCGTGACTACCTGGCGCCCGGCACGGCGGGCCTGCATGAGTTCATGGGCCTGCGCAACGTCTCCGGCGCGACCATCGCCAAGGCGATCGAGGCGCATCCGGACGCCTATCGGGACGCCCGCAAATGCCTGGCCGTCCTGCCGAACGTCAAGCGCCGGCTGGCCGCGGACTTCGCCACCCTGGCGCGGATCTATCCCGAGGCGAAGTTTCCGCCGGTCACGCTGGTCGTGGGCCGCACGCGGCCCGTCGGCATCACCAACCCCTCCGGCGTCACCATCGGGCTCGAGGCGCTCTGCCTTGCCGACTTCATGAACCCCGACCCCGAGGACCGCTTCGTCCACGTCGCCGCCCACGAGTACGGCCACATCCAGCAGGAGGGGCGCTACGCCACCGTCGATGTCGGCTCCCCGGACGCAACCGTGCTCACCATGTCGCTGATGGAGGGCGCGGGCGAGTTCACCGCCGAGCTGATCTCCGGTGACGTCGCAAACCAGGCGCAGCGGGCCGTCGCAAAGGGCCACGAGGCCGAGATCGAGCAGGCCTTCGTCCGCGACGAGGACAAGACCGACCTTTCCGCCTGGATGTACAACGGGACCGGCCGCGCGGACGCGCCCGGCGACCTCGGCTACTGGGTCGGCTACCGGATCGTGAAGGTCTACTACGACCACGCGCCGGACAAGCACCAGGCGCTGCTCGATATCTTCCGCATGACCGACGCCAAGGCGTTCGTGGCCGCCAGCGGCTGGACGCCGGCCGGCGCGCGGCCCGCGAGCTGAAGGAGACCCGCATGTTCTTCAGGATCGCGGGCTTCGAGTTCCGCTACCAGACGCGCCAGCCGATCTTCTGGGTCGCAGCGATCATCTTCGTGCTGCTGGCCTTCGGCGCGGTGGCCTCCGACAATATCCAGCTCGGCAACACCTCGAACGTGCACAAGAACGCGCCCTGGGTGATCGCCCAATCCAGCCTGTTCTTCGCGGTCATCTACATGTTCGTGACCACCGCCTTCGTGGCCAATGTGGTGGTGCGCGACGACGACACGGGCTTCGGCCCTCTGATCCGCTCCACCCGCGTCAGCAAGTTCGACTACCTGTTCGGCCGGTTCATCGGCGCCTACCTGGCCGCCGCCCTGTCGTTCATCGCCGTGCCGCTGGGCTTCTGGCTGGGCTCGCTGATGCCCTGGGTCGACAAGGAGACGCTCGGCCCGTTCATGCCGCAGGCCTACCTTTTCGCCTACTTCTTCCTGGCGCTGCCGGTCCTCTTCCTGTCGTCGTCGATCTTCTTCACGCTCGCGACCGTCACCCGCTCGATGATGTGGACCTACGTCGGCGTCATCGGCTTTCTGGTGCTGCGCGCCATCTTCAGCCTGGCGCTCACCCGCCAGGGGATGGAGACCACCGCCGCGCTTTGGGAGCCGAACGGCTTCGGGGCCTTTGGGCTCGCCACCCGCTACTGGACCGCCAGCGAGCGCAACACCCTGATCCCGGCGATCCAGGGCTACCTGCTCTGGAACAAGCTCCTCTGGTTCGCGATCTCCCTGGGCGTCCTCAGCCTCGCCTACTTCTTCTTCCGGTTCGAAACCGGCAAGGCCTCGCGCGCGCAGCGCCGGGCCGCCAAGCTCGCCGCCCGCGCGGACGCCGACGAGGCGCAACCGACGGCCCGCGGCCCGCTGCCCAAGCCGGTGTTCAACGGCCAGACCGCCCGCGCCCAGCTCTGGGCCCGCACCAAGCTCGACATGGGCCAGGTGTTCAAGAGCCCGGCCTACTTCGTGCTGCTGGCGCTGGCCGCCCTGCTCTCCGTCGTGAACCTCTGGTTCTCCACCGACGTCGGCATCTACGGCGGACGCATCTATCCGGTCACCCGCGTGACCATCGGCGCGCTCGGCGGGATCTTCAGCTTCATGAGCGCGGTGATCGCCATCTACTACGCCGGCGAGCTCGTCTGGCGTGAGCGTGAGCGCCACACCCACGAGATCATCGACGCCACCGCCGTCCCCGACTGGGCGTTCATCGCGCCCAAGACGCTCGCCATCTCGCTGGTGCTGATCTCGTCGTTCGCCGTCAGCGTCCTGGTCGCCATCGTGATCCAGGCGATCAAGGGCTACTTCAACTTCCAGATCGGCGAATACGTCCTTTGGTGGCTGATCCCGCAGTCGATCGACGTGATCCTGATCGCCATCCTGGCGATCTTCGTCCAGGCGCTCAGCCCGCATAAGTTCGTCGGCTGGGGCGTGATGGTGATCTACCTGATCTCCACCATCGTCCTGAACAACCTGGGTTTCGAGCACAACCTCTACCAGTACGGCGGCGGCCCGGCCGTGCCGCTTTCCGACATGAACGGCCAGGGCAAGTTCTGGATCGGAGCCTACTGGTTCCGCCTCTACTGGCTGGCTTTCGCGGGCGTGCTGATCTTGCTCGCCTACGGCCTGTGGCGGCGGGGCGCCGAGACCCGCTTCATGCCGCGCCTGAAGCGCCTGCCCTATCGCCTGAAAGGCCCTGCCGGCGTGCTCATGGTGCTGGCGGTCGCGGTCTTCGCAGGCTCCGGCGCCTACATCTACCTCAACACCAACGTCTGGAACGACTACCGCACCCACCTCGACAACGAGCGGTTCCAGGCGGACTACGAAAAGACCCTCTGGGCCTTCCACACCGCGCCCCAGCCGACCATCACCGCGGTGAAGCTGAACGTCGACCTCTACCCGCACACGCCCAAGGTGGTGACCAAGGGCGTCTACACGATCGAGAACCGCACTGGCGCACCGCTCGGCGAGGTCCACGTCCGCTTTCTTGACCGCGACCTGAAGACGCCCGTGCTCAGCGTCCAGGGCGCGCACGTGAAGACCGCCTGGCCGCGGTTCAACTATCGGATCTTCGCCTTCGACACGCCGATGCAGCCTGGCGAGACGCGCACGATCTCCTTCGAGAGCATCCGCGAGCAGCGCGGCTTCAAGAACAGCGCCCCGTGGCTCGGCGTGATGGACAACGGGACGTTCATCAACGACACCGATGTCGCGCCGGCGCTCGGGATCGACCGCAACGGCCTGCTCACCGACCGCTCGCTGCGCCGCAAGTACAAGCTGCCCCCGGAGCTGCGGATGCCCAAGCTCGGCGATCCGTCCGCGACGAAGTTCACCTTCATCCGCCACGACGCCGACTGGGTGAACGCCGACATCACGCTTTCCACCGACGCCGACCAGACTCCGATCGCGCCGGGCTATCAGGTCTCCTCGAGCGTCGCCGACGGCCGGCGCACCGCGCGCTTCGTGACCGACGCGCCGATCCTGCCGTTCTTCTCGATGCAGTCAGCCCGCTACGCCGTGAAGACGCAGGCCTACAAGGGCGTGGCGATCAGCGTCTACTATCACCCCGACCATCCGTGGAACGTCGAGCGGATGATGCGTACGGCCAGGGCCGGGCTCGACTATTTCGACGCCAATTTCAGCCCCTACCAGTTCCGCCAGCTCCGCTTCCTGGAGTTCCCGGCCCCGGACGGCGCCTTCGCCCAGTCGTTCGCCAACACCGTGCCCTGGTCGGAAGGCCTGGTGTTCATCTCCGACGCGTCGAGCGATCCGTCGCGGATCGACATGGTCACCTACGTCGGCGCCCACGAGCTCGGCCACCAATGGTGGGCCCACCAGGTGATCGGCGCGGACGAGCAGGGCTCGACCATGCTCGACGAGACGCTCGCCCAGTACTCCGCGCTCATGGTGATGAAGCACATGTACGGGCCGGACATGATCCGGAAGTTCCTCAAGTACGAACTCGACAGCTACCTGAAGGCCCGCGGCGGCGACCCCGCCGACGAGCAGCCGCTCGAGCGCGTGGAGAACCAGCAGTACATCCACTATCGCAAGGGCTCGCTGGTCATGTACCGGCTGCAGGACGAGATCGGCGAGGAGGCGGTGAACCGCGCGCTGCGCAAATTCCTGCACGACTACGCCTTTAAGGCCGCGCCCTATCCGACCGCCGCCGAGCTGGTCGCCGACTTCCGCGCCGAGGCGCCGGCCGACAAGCAGCAGCTCATCACCGACCTCTTCGAGAAGATCACCCTCTACGACTACAAGACCAAGACTGCGGTCGCGAAGAAGCGTCCCGACGGCCGCTACAACGTGACGCTGACGGTCGAGGCCAAGAAGCTCTACGCCACCGGCCAGGGCAAGGAGACCGAGGCGCCGCTCACCGGCGAGATCGTCGACGTCGGCGTCTTCACGGCCGAGCCCGGCAAGAAGACCTTCTCGGCCAAGGATGTGCTCTACATGAAGCCCCAGCCGGTGCGTTCAGGCGTGCAGACCTTCACCGTCACGGTGGACAAGAAGCCGCTCTTCGCCGGCGTCGACCCCTACAACAAGCGCATCGATCGCAATTCGGATGACAACGACATCAAGGTGACGGCCGGCTGATCCGCCCGCCGCCGCGCCGCAATCCCCAAGCCAAGGACCGCCATGAACCTCGACCGCCGCAGCCTTCTCGTCACCGCAGCCGCCACCGGCGTCGCCGCCGCCGCCAAGTCCGCAGACGCGGCCCCCAAGCCCGCGGGCGCTCCCAAGGCTTCGCCGGGCGACGCCGCGATCAACCGTTACTTCGACACCGTCTGCGAACACATCCTGTCGAGCGCGCCGGAGCTGGCCACCGCCTACGGCCTCGACACCGGCGCGCGCTCGGCCCTGCACGCACGGCTCAGCGACGCCTCGATGGCTCACGTCACCGAGGACCGCGCCTTCTGCCGCGCGGGGCTTGCGAAGCTGGAGAGCTTCCCCGACGCCGGCCTGTCGCCCGACGCGCGGCTCAACAAGGCGGTCATGAAATACGCCTACGAGCTCGGCCGCGACGCCGCCCCCTTCGACTACGGCGACAACACCCTGAGCTCGGCGATGAGCGAGAGCGCCAGCCCCTATGTCGTGAGCCAGCAGAGCGGCGCCTATTCCTCGATCCCCGAGTTCCTCGACAGCCAGCACAAGGTCGCCAACGTCACCGACGCCGAGGCCTACCTGGCCCGCGTCCGCGCCATGGCCCGGATGATCCGCCAGGAGACCGAACGCACCCGCAAGGACGCCGGCGCGGGCGTCATCGCCCCCGACTTCATCCTCGCCAACGCCATCGGCCAGCAGGAGGGGCTGCTCGCCGTCCCCGCCGGCAAGGCCCGCCTGGTCACCGCGCTCGTCCGCAAGGCCAAGGAGGCGCACCTGGCCGGCGACTACGAGGGCCGCTGCCGCGCCATCGTCGAGAAGGAGGTCTATCCGGCGCTGGCCGACCAGCTCGCCACCCTGAAGGGTCTGCGCGCCAAGGCCGGCCACGACGCGGGCGTCTGGCGTCTGCCGAACGGCGAGGCCTACTACCGCTGGCTGCTGCGCGAAGGCACCACGACGACGCTCACGCCGGACGAGGTCCACAACATGGGTCTGGAGCAGAACAAGGCCATCGAGGCGCGCATGGACGGCCTGCTCAAGGCCCAGGGCCTGACCCAGGGCTCGGTCGGCGAACGGATGACCGCGCTCGGCAAGGACCCGAAGTACCTGTTCGACAACACCGACGCCGGCCGCGAGCAACTCATCGCCTACCTGAACGGCCTGATTTCCGCGGTGCGCCCGAGGCTCTCCAAGGCATTCACCCTGCAGCTCAAGGCGCCCGTCAACGTCAAGCGCGTGCCGATCGACATCCAGGACGGCGCCGGCCAGGGCTACATGAACACCGGCTCGCTCGACGGCTCGCGGCCCTCGACCTACTACATCAACCTGAAGTCGACGCAGAACTGGCCGAAGTTCTCCCTGCCGACGCTGACCTATCACGAGACCATCCCCGGCCACGCCTGGCAGGGCGCCTACCTCACCGAGACCGGCAAGCTGCCGCTGATCCGCATCCTGATGTCGGGCTTCAACGCCTACGTCGAAGGCTACGCCCTCTACGCCGAGCAGCTCGGCGACGAGATCGGCATGTATGACGACGATTGGGCCGGCCGCCTGGGCTACCTGCAGGCCCAGAAATTCCGGGCCGTGCGCCTGGTGGTCGACACCGGCCTGCACGCCAAGCGCTGGAGCCGAGAACAGGCGGTCCAGTGGGCGGTGGAGAACGCCGGCCGCACCCGCGAAGCCATGACCAGCGAGATCGACCGCTACACCGGAACCCCTGGCCAGGCCTGCGGCTACAAGGTGGGCCACACCGAGATCAACCGGCTGCGCGACCGCGCCAAGGCGGGGCTGGGCGCGAAGTACGACCTGCGGACCTTCGACGACCTGCTGGTCAAGACCGGCGCGGTGCCGCTGACCGTGCTGGGCGACGTGGTCGACGGCTACATCAAGTCCGGCGGCGTGGTGGATCTATAGGCGAGTGGGCGGCGACCTCACCATCCGGCCCGTACGCGAGGCCGACTACGACGCCTGGCGGCCGCTGTGGGATGGCTACAACGCCTTCTACGGCCGCGCGGGTGTGACGGCGCTGCCCGAGGACATCACCGCTGCGACCTGGGCGCGCTTCTTCGATCCGGCCGAGCCGGTCCACGCCTTGGTGGCTGAGCGGGACGGCCGGCTGGTCGGCCTCGTCCACTACCTCTTCCACCGCTCGACCACCGCAATCGGCCTCACCTGCTACCTGCAGGACCTGTTCACCGATGCGGACGCACGGGGCGGCGGCATCGGCCGGAGGCTGATCGAGGCTGTCTATGACGCCGCCCGCGCCGCGGGCGGGCCACGCGTCTATTGGCAGACCCATGAGACCAACCAGACCGCCATGCGGCTCTACGACCAGGTCGCCCAGAAGTCGGGCTTCCTGGTCTATCGCAAGGACTTGTGAGCTCTCGCCGGAGCTAGGAGAGCCGCTGCTCTCGGGCTTTCATCAGCGCGCGGCTGATCTGCCAGGGCTCGAAGGGCTTCCCGATGAAGGAGGAGTTCGCGACCGCCTCGAGCGTATGGCGCCCGCCGCTCCGCCCGGAGATGTAGACGACTTCCAGATCCGGATAGACGCGGCGCGCGTATCTGGCGGCGTGGAAGCCGTCGCCCCCCGGTCCAAGATCGATGTCGGTCACCAGCGCCCATAAGGGCTCACGCCGGTCTATCACCGAAACCGCCTCGGCGATCGAATGGGCTTCGCTCACCTGATAGCCGTCATCTCGAAGCGCCTCACAATTCACCATTGCGCAGAGTTCATTATCGTCGAGAAATAGAACCCTCTCTTCAAGCATTTGTCCCTCACTCTCAGGAATTCCAAACTCCCCGGGAATGTATTGTTTCCGCAATCGTAAGTTTTATTTCAAATATATCCGGATCTCGGATTGTGAATGTTCTCAGCCCTGATTCAGAGGTCCGGCATCGAAGCGCGCGAAATGATCGCGCCCGGGTGCTGCACGACCACGGCGGCCAGCCGGCGCGCCGCGACAACAGCGTCCTTCACCGGCCGGTTTTTCAGCCGCGCGGCCAGGTAGGCGGCGTTGAAAGCGTCGCCGGCCCCGGTGGCGTCCACGACCGGGATCGGCGCAGGCGGCGGGAATGCTTCTATCCTGTCACCGGTCAGCACCTCGACGCGCTGGTCTTCGTGGCGCAGCACCACCTCCACGCCCTTGGCCGCCCAGTCCTTTGCCAGGGTTCGCGCGTCGCCGCCGCCCCAGGCGGCCACGTCCTCGCCGCCGATCGAGAGATAGGCGCTGGTCCCGATGGTGGCGTGGATCGCCGCGCCCGCCACCTCCGGCCCGGGCCACAGCCGCGTCCGGTAGTTGGTGTCGAACGCCACCGCCACGCCGGCGGCGGCCACCTCGCGCAGCATCGGGATCAACACCGCCCGGCCCCGCTCGCCGATCACCGCCAGGCTGATCGCCGAGAGGTAGACTAGCTTGGCGTCCAGCAGGGCGGCCTTGAGCTTGGCCACGTCGACCAGCTCGAAGTAGTCCCGCGCCGGGGCCTCGCCGCGCCAGTAGTAGAAGTTCCTCTCGCCGTTCGCACCGCGCTGGATGGCGTAGAGGCCGGGCACCCGCCCCTCGGCCTGCACCACCAGTCGCGAATCCATGCCCTCGTCGGCCATCTTGCCGAGGATCGCCAGGCTGAACGGGTCGCCGCCACCGAGCGCCGTCGCGTAGGACGCGTGCGCCCCCAGGCGCTGCAGGTAGACCGCGGTGTTGAAGGTGTCGCCGGCATAGCCCACCAGGGCGTCGCCCATGCCCGTCAGGCTCAGCTCGACCATGCACTCGCCGAGCGCGATAACCCCTGCCATCTGCTCTCCTTAGGGCCAAGCCGCGTGACCTTGCCGACCTCGCGTCCGGGGCGCAACGCGCGCTTGCCGCATTCAGCTCCACAGCAACCGCCGTTCTGCCTTGCAATGCTCCGAACGCGGATCATTCTAGGGCCCCTTTTCGACCCCTGAGTCCGCCTTCGGAAGCGCAGCGCCATTTCGTTCTATCTCGTCATTCTGGACCTCGCCGGCTTCGCCGCCCTGCTGCTCTGGGGCGTGCACATGGTGCAGACAGGCGTGCAGCGGACCTTCGGCCCACGGCTGCGGAGCTTCCTCACCTCGGCGCTCTCCAACCGCTTCAAGGCCGCCGGCGCCGGAGCGGCGGTGACGCTCGCCCTGCAGAGCTCGACCGCCACAGCCCTGATGCTGACCGCATTTTCGACCGGCGGCCTGGTGGAGCTGGCGCCGGCGCTGGCGGTGATGCTGGGCGCGAACGTCGGCACGACGCTGGTGGTCCAGTTGCTCTCCTTCGACGTCGTAGCCGTGGCGCCGCTCCTGGTGCTGGCGGGCGTCGTCCTGTTCCGCCGCGCCGGCGAGGCGGTGCACGACTTCGGCCGCGTGCTGATCGGCCTGGGCCTGGTGCTGACCGCGCTGCACCAGTTCCTGACGCTCCTGGGCCCCGTCGTCGCCGACCCGCGCGCCCACATGCTGCTGGCCCACGCCGGCGGCTACCTGCCGTTGGTCGTCCTGGGCGCGATGCTGCTCACCTGGGGCGCGCACTCCAGCGTGGTGACCGTGCTGCTCGCCATGTCGATGGTCGCCAAGCACATGGTGCCGCTGGACACCGGCCTGGCCCTGGTCCTGGGCGCCAACCTGGGCTCGGCGATCAACCCGGTGCTCGAGGGCGCGAGCTGGTCGGATCCGGCCAGCCAGCGCGTGCCGTTCGGCAACCTGCTCACCCGCCTCGCCGGCGCCGCGGTCGTGATCGCCGGCTTCAAGTTCCTGGCCCCCTACGCCGACCAGCTCGGCCCGACGCCAGCCCGCGCGCTCGCCAATTTCCACACCCTCTTCAACCTGGCCCTGGCCTTCGCCTTTCTGCCCTGGATCCGTGGCTATGCACGGCTGATCGTGCGCCTGTTGCCGCAGCGCCAGGAGGGCATGCAGCCCGGCGCGCCCCTCTACCTCGATCCGGCGATCCGCGAGACCCCGGCGCTGGCGCTGGGCGCCGCCACCCGCGAGGCCCTGCGGATGGCCGACACCCTGGCCGCCATGCTGAGCGGCGCGCGCGTCGCCCTGGCTTCGCCCAGCCGCGCGCAGATCGGCGCGATCCAGCCGCTGGACGACGTGCTCGACCGGCTGAACACCGCCATCACCGCCTACCTGCTGTCGATCCCTCCGCAGGCGACCAAGCCCGCCGAAGCCGATCGCCTGGCCCAGATCCTGGCCTTCGTGAACAACATGGAGAACGCCGGCGACCTCGTGGACCGCAGCCTCCTGGGCATCGCGCGGCGCAGGCTGGACCGCGGCGTCGCCTTTTCACCCGAGGGGGAAGCCGACCTCATCGCCCTGGTCGACCGGGTCAGCGCCAACCTCCGGCTGGCAGCCTCGCTGTTCGTGGGCGGCGACGAGGACGCCGCGCGCATGCTGGTGGCGGAAAAGGAGGCCTTCCGGACCGTCGAGGCCGACGCGGTCAACGCGCACTATCAGCGGCTGCGCTCCGGCAACATCTCGACCGTCGAGACCAGCTCGCTGCACCTCGATGCGCTTCGCGACCTCAAGCAGATCAATTCACACCTGATCGAAGGCGCGGCCTATCCTGTGCTTCGGGCCCACGGCGCGCTCCTGCCCACCCGCCTGCGCGCTGTCGCCAAGCGCCCATGACTGCCCCACACGAAGGACCGCCATGCTGAACTGGTTCCAGGCTCTGCTGCCCAGGGAGGGCAAGTTCTTCGACCTCTTCGAGGCGCACGCCCGCACGCTTTGCGCCGGCGCCCTGTCCTTGCGCCAACTGCTGAACGGCGGCGAGGACGTCCCGCGCTACTGCGCCGAGGTCGCCGCCCACGAGGATGCGGCCGACGCCGTCACCCGCGACGTTCTGCTGGCCGTGCGTAGGACTTTCATCACGCCCTTCGACCGCAGCGACATCCACGATCTGATCACCTCGATGGACGACGCCATCGACCAGATGCACAAGACCGCCAAGGCGATCACCCTGTTCGAGCAGCGCCAATTCCAGCCGGACATGGTCCGGCTGGGCGACATCATCGTGCGCAGCTCCGAGCTGACGGCCGAAGCCGTGCCCCTGCTGCGCCGCCTGCGCGAGAACGCCGGGCGCCTGAACGCCATCGCCGAGGAGATCACCGCGCTCGAAGATGAGTCCGACAACCTCTACGACGCCGGCATCTCAGCCCTCTACAAGGGCCCGGCCCGGCAGGATCCGATGGCCTACATCGTGGGCGCGGAGATCTACGACCACCTGGAAAAGGTCGTCGACCGGTTCGAAGACGTCGCCAACCGGATCAGCGCCGTCCTGATCGAGCATCTCTAGATGACGCTTGCCGGTCCCGGTCTGCTGCTGGTCGTGCTGATCGCTGTCGCGCTGGTGTTCGACTTCCTGAACGGCCTGCACGACGCCGCCAACTCGATCGCCACCATCGTCTCGACCCGCGTGCTGCCGGCCCGTTACGCCGTCTTCTGGGCGGCCTTCTTCAACTTCATCGCCTTCGCGATCTTCGGCCAGCACGTGGCCCAGACGGTCGGCAAGGGGATCATCTCCCCGAACATCGTCTCCGACGCGGTGATCTTCGGGGCGCTCGGCGGAGCCATCACCTGGAACGTGGTGACCTGGCTCTCCGGCATCCCGTCATCCTCGTCCCATGCCCTGATCGGCGGCCTGCTGGGCGCGGGCGTCGCCAAGGCCGGCCTGAGCCCGGTCGTCTGGAGCGGCGTCTGGAAGACGGTGGCCGGCATCGTGGTCTCGCCCGCGCTGGGGCTCGCGCTCGCCCTGTTGCTCGTGCTCATCGTCTCCTGGAGCTTCGTGAAGGCCGCGCCCGCCTTCGCCGACGGCGTGTTCCGCAAGCTGCAGTTCGTCTCGGCGGCGGCCTTCTCGCTCGGCCACGGCGGCAACGACGCGCAGAAGACCATGGGGATCATCACCGTCCTGCTTTATGCCCATGGACAACTCACGGGAGAGTTCCACGTGCCGTTCTGGGTCGTGTTGTCCTGTCAGGCGGCGATGGCGCTGGGAACGCTGATGGGCGGCTGGCGGATTGTGCACACCATGGGCTCGAAGATCACGCGGCTCACGCCGCAGCAGGGCTTCTGCGCCGAGACGGCCGGGGCGCTCACCCTGTTCTTCGCCACCAACATCGGGGTGCCGGTCTCGACGACCCACACGATCACCGGCGCCATCGTGGGGGTCGGCGCCGCGCGGCGGACCTCCGCCGTCCGCTGGAACGTCGCCAGCGGCATCGTCTGGGCCTGGGTGATCACCATGCCGATCGCGGGCCTGCTCGGCGCGGGATTCTACTGGCTGGCGCGGCTGGCCGACCGGATGTGGGGCTGACATGGCCAAGCGTCCGCTCGATCCGCCGTCCAATCGCGAACCCGACCGCGAGCCGCGCTCTCAGTTCGCCGCGCTGCCCTGGCGCCGCGACACCGCCGGCGAGGTCGAGGTCATGCTGATCACCAGCCGCGAGACCCGACGCTGGGTGATCCCCAAGGGCTGGCCGATCAAGGGGAAGACCTCGCGCAAATCCGCGGCCCAGGAGGCGTTCGAAGAGGCCGGGATCCGAGGCAAGATCTCCAAGCGTCCGATCGGCGCCTACGCCTACGACAAGCGCCTCAAGAACGGCCGCCTGCAGCATGTCCGCGTCGCGGTCTTCGGCCTGCAGGTCGAAAGCGAGGCGGCCGCCTATCCCGAGCTCGGCCAGCGCGAGAAAGCCTGGCTGCCGCTCGCCGAGGCGGCCCGGCTGGTGGAGGAGCCCGAGCTGATGGTGCTCCTGGCGACGTTCAAGCCATGACCGCGCCGCCGATGATCCCGCCCTTGGGAACCGTCGAGGGCTTCTTCGGCCGCCCCTACAGCTGGGACGAGCGCGGCGACCTGATGCGCCGCCTGGCTCCGCACGGCTACGGCTTCTATCTTTATGGCCCCAAGGCCGACCCCTACCTGCGCCGCCGCTGGCGCGAGCCCTACCCCGCCGCGGACCTCGACGCGCTTGCCGGGTTCGCGGGCGCCTGCCGCGAGGCGGGCGTCGCCTTCGGGGTCGGGCTTTCGCCCTTCGAGCTGCACCTGGAGGTGACGGCGCAGGGCAAGGCCGCGCTGGCCGACAAGCTCGCCGCCCTGGACGACGCCGGTTGCCAGTGGCTGGCGATCTTCTTCGACGACATGAAGGGCGACCTGGCCGAGCTCGCGGCGCGCCAGGCCGAGATCGTCGGCTTCTGCGCCGAGCGCACCCGCGCCCAGCGGTTGATCGTGACGCCGAGCTACTACACCGACGATCCGGTCCTCGACCGGGTGTTCGGTCAGCGGCCGGCCAACTACCTGAAGGACCTGGGCGCCGCGCTCGATCCAGCCATCGACCTCATGTGGACCGGCGAGGAGGTCTGCGCCCGCGAACTTTCCGTCGGCCACCTCGACCGCGTCGCCCACGAGATGGGCCGCAAGCCCTTCATCTGGGACAACTATCCGGTAAACGACGGACCGCGCATGAGCCGCCACCTGCACCTGCGCGCCTTCACCGGCCGGCCCGCCGCGATCGGGTCCCACATCGCCGCCCACGCGGTGAACCCGGCCTCGCAGGCCGTGCTGAGCGCCATTCCGATGCTGACCCTCGCCGCCAGCTACGCCCAGGGGCCGGCCTACGCCTATGGCCAGGCGTTCCGCGAGGCGGCCGAGGCGGTCTGCGGAGCCGACCTGGCCCAGCGCCTCACAGCCGACCTCCTGACCCTGGACGACGCCGGCCTCGACGGGCTCTCCGACGAACGCCGCGACAAGCTGCGCGAGCGCTACGCGGCCTTCGACCATCCGGCGGCTCGCGAAGTCGTGGACTGGCTTGACGGCGCCTACGCCATCACCGGCGAGGAGCTGCAGACCCAATAGGCAGGTTTTCCGAAGGGTTCGCGGCCAGCCCTAACGTTCACGATTAATCTCTATTAACCGCGCTTGTCAGCCTTACCTTAGCCTTCTGGCGCCAGATTTACGCTGAATCTGGAGCTCGGCGAAGGTGTCAACGCCCTTCCCTACCGTCGGCCGCTCGCTCGTCGTCCTGCATGTGGACGACGACCCGATGAACCTGCGCGTCGTCGAGGAGATCCTGACCGCCTTCCATCATCGGGCCGTCAAGGCGAAATCCGGGGCCGAGGCGCTGCAGCGCATCGCCGAGCAGGCCTTCGACGTGATCCTGATGGACATCCACATGCCGGGCATGACCGGCATCGAGGCTGTGGAGCACCTGCGCAACAGGCCCGGGCCGGAGCGCCACACACCGGTGATCGCGCTCACCGCCGACGTCACCAGCCGCCGTCCCGAGGACTACAAGGCCCTGGGCTTCAACGACTATGTGTCGAAGCCGATCCTGGTCTCCGGCCTGCTCGACGCCATCAAGCGCGCAGCCGAGCCGCAGTCGGCCGCGCGCGTCTCGCCCTACCGCATCGACCGCGCCGTCTGAGCCTCGCGCTCGGCGATCCGCGAGGTTAACGTGCCGCGCCGGCGTCCCCGAATCCTTCAAGACCGGGGCCGGATGAGGGACGACACGCCATGCCGATGCTCGATCGCGAGGGGGTCAAGCTTTACTACGAGGCGCACGGCGAGGGGCCGGCGCTGATCCTCACCCACGGCTATTCGGCGACCTCGCAGATGTGGGCCGGCCAGATCGACGCGCTCGCCCCGCACTTCAAGGTCGTCACCTGGGATATGCGCGGCCACGGCCAGTCCGACTATCCGGAAGACCAGGCGGCCTATTCCGAGGAAGCCACCGTGGCCGACATGGCCGCCCTGCTCGACGCCGTGGGGGCCAAGGAGGCCGTCGTCGGCGGGCTGTCGCTGGGCGGCTACATGAGCCTCGCCTTCCACGCGACCCACCCGGAGCGCACCCGCGCCCTGCTGATCATCGACACCGGCCCGGGCTACAAGAACGACGAGGCCCGAAACGGCTGGAACGAGAACGCCATCCGCCGCGCCGAGCGCTATGAAGCCGACGGCTTCGGGGACCTCTCCAAGGCCAGCGCCGAGGTGCGCCTGGCGCGCCACCGCGACGCGTCGGGCCTGGCCCGCGCGGCCCGCGGCATGCTCACCCAGAAGAACGCCCGGGTGATCGAGAGCCTGCCCTCCATCGCCGTGCCGTCGCTGGTCGTCGTGGGGGCCAACGACACACCCTTCCTGGCCGCCTCCGACTACATGGCCGCCAAGATCCCCGGCGCGAAGAAGGTAGTCATCCCGGACGCTGGCCACAGCGCCAACATCGACCAGCCGGCCGCCTTCAACGCCGCCCTGCTGGGCTTCTTCGCAAGCGCGCGGCTGACGGCCTAGGCGCCCTCGCGCGAATACGGCAAACGGAAGCCTCTGGTCCGGAGTCCGATGGCCGACAGAGCTTCCGATGCGGGGAAGGACGATCCCCTGCTGGCCGCCTACCTGGAGCGGCGGGCCAACCTCGTGCGCTTCCTGGCCGCGCGCTGCGGCTCGCAAGGCGTCGCCGAGGACCTGGCCCAGGAGCTCTACCTGAAGCTGGCCGCCCGCCACCGCGAGGCCGAGGTCGGCAACCCGGCCGCCCTGCTCTACCGGATGGCGCTCAACCTGATGCTCGACCGCGCCCGCGGCGAGAGCCGCGCCGCCGCGCGCGACACCGCCTGGCGCCAGGTCGCCCGCACCGAGCTCGGCGGCGTCGACGTCGCCGACGAGCCCCCCGCCGACGAGGCCGCGGCTTCGGCCCAGCGCCTGCGCCAGCTGGTCGACGCCGTCCAGGACCTGCCGCCCCAGGCCGGCCGCGCCTTTCGCCTGCACAAGCTGGAGGGCCTGAGCCACGCCGAGACGGCCCGCGTCATGGGCCTGTCGGTCAAGGCCGTGGAGAAGCACGTCTCCGCCGCGCTGAAGGCGCTGACCGCGAGGCTCGGCCGGTGACCGACAACCAGAAATTGTGTGCACAGGCGCCTCTAAACGGGGGGGCGGCGCCCCGCGGCGCCGTCTTTGTCGGTAACAGGCGTCTCTTTGCGCCGGTGTGGATTTGTCGATGAGCGGGGCCTGGAACAGGGGTGAGGAGACCAGGCGCGCGCAAGCCGCCGACTGGCTCGTGCGCCTGCAGTCCGCCGACCTGGACGAGGCGGAGGCCGTGGCCTTCGACGCCTGGCTCGCCGCCGACGCCGCCAACGCCGCCGCCTACGACGCGACGCTTTCGGTGCTTTTCGAGGTCGAGGCGGCCGCGCCGCGGATCGAAGCCGAACTCAGGGCCGCGCGGCCCCGCCGCTCCACGGCCTCGCGCCGCGGCTGGCTCGCCGCCGGCGGCCTGGCTGCGGCCGCCACGGTCGCCATCGCGCTCACCCCCTTCAGCCTGCTCGCCCCGGCCGGCCAGACCTTCGCGACCGGCAAGGGCGAGCACCGCAGCGTCAGGCTCGCGGACGGCTCAGCCATCGACCTCAACGCGGGCTCGCGGCTCACCGTCAGCCTCGGCGCGCGCGAACGCCGCGTGGAAATGCCCGAGGGCGAGGCGGTGTTCGACGTCGCCGCCGACAAGGCCCGGCCGTTCCTGATCGCCGCGGGCGACCGCACCGTGCGCGTGGTCGGCACCCGCTTCGACGTCCGCCGCCGTGCGGGGCTCCTGTCGGTCACGGTGGAGCGCGGCCTCGTCGAGGTGAGACCGGCCGAGGGCGTCGAGGGCCGCGCCTACCGGCTGCACCCCGGCCAGAAGCTGGACCACGCCGAAGGCGCGCCCGGCGCCCAGGTCAGCGTCGTCGATCCGGCGCAGGTGCAGAGCTGGACGAACGGGCGGTTGATCTATCGCGACCAGCCGCTCGGCGACGTCGTGGCCGACCTCAACCAGCAGTTCCCCCGCCAGATCCTGCTCGAGGATCCCGCGCTCGCCCAGACCAGGGTCTCCGGCGTGCTGGTGCTCGACAACCAGGACGCGGTTATTCGCCGCCTCGCCTTGCTCGCGCCGATCAAGGCGCTACCCTCAGCGGACGGCATCGTGCTTCGCAGCGATCCGGCGGCGAAGCCATGAGGGGGACAAAGGGCCATATCCAGGCCGGCGGCCTTGCTGCGCGCGTCCTTTTGGGGACTGAGCCTCCTCACGCTCGCCGGCCGGGCTGAGGCCGCCGAAGCGCGTCGGCGCTTCGAGATCGCTCCCAAACCCTATGCCGAGGCCCTGATCGACCTGGCCGTGCAGGCCAATGTCTCCCTGCTCGGATCGTCGGCCTGCGGGACCGGCCCGGCGGCCGGCCTCTCCGGCGACTACAGCCTGAGCGACGCCCTTACCCGCGTGCTGGCCGGCGCGCCCTGCAACTGGCGGATCGTCGACGCCCAGACCGTCCGGATCACCCCCGCCGCGCCCGTCGCCCGCGCCGCGCCGCCGCCCGCCACCCTGGTCACCGAGGTGCTGGTCACGGCCCGCAAGCGGCCCGAACGGCTCGACACCCTGCCGGCCGGCGTCAGTGTCATCTCCGGCGAGCAGATCTTCGCCACACGCTCGGTCGACGTGCGCGACACCGCCGGCCAGCTCGTCGGCGTGCTGATGACCAACCTCGGCCCGGGGCGCGACAAGCTGCTCATCCGCGGCCTTTCCGACGGCGCATTCACCGGCCGCGCGCGCTCGATGGTTTCCACCTACCTCGACGACGCGCCGATCAACTACAACGCCCCCGATCCGGACCTGCGGCTGGCCGACGTCGAGCGGGTGGAGACCCTGCGCGGCCCCCAGGGCGCGCTCTACGGCTCCGGGGCGATGGGCGGGGTCTACCGCATCGTCAGCAACAAGCCCGATCCCGACGTGGTGTCGGCCGGTGTCCAGACCACCGTCGCCACCACCCGCGGCGGCTCACCCAGCTACGAGGGCGAAGGCTACGCGAACCTGCCGATCGTGCCCGGCCGCGCGGCCCTTCGGGTGGTCGCCTACTACGATGACCAGGGGGGCTATCTGGACAACGCCAACCTGCGGCTCTCCAACGTCGATTCCACCTCGCGCGCGGGCGGCCGCGCGGCCGTGCGGTTCGCGCTCGGCGACCGCTGGACGCTCGATGTCTCGGCCGCCGGCCAGCGATTGAACTCGCGCGACAGCCAGTACGTCACGACCGGCGCGGCCGGCGAGGTCGCCAGCGACCTGCGCGCTGCGATCGCCGGCCCCGAAGGGTCGTTCGCGGCCGCGCCCGCGCGCCAGAACCAGATCCGGGAGACCTCCCGAAACGACCTTGCCCAGGGCGCCGCCACCCTGCGCGGCGAGCTCGGCTGGGCCGACGTCAGCGCCTCGACGTCCTACGTGCAGCACGACTACTCCAACCTCTACGACGCCACCCAGGTGACCACCCCCTTCATCGGCATGCCCGGCAGCCTGGGCATCTATTCCGAGGCGGCGCGCATCCGCAGGCTGGTGCAGGACGTGGTCGTCACCTCGACCGGCGCGGGCTCGGTGAGCTGGCTGGCCGGCGTCTACGGGTCGCTGTCGACCGAGCGCACGCCCTCCTCGCTCGACGTGCTGCCGACGGCGGCTGTGATCGCGGCCCTGCCGCGCGCGCCCACGCACCTCATCCGGGTCTACAACGAAGAGCGCCGCGACCATCTGCGCGAGCTGGCGGTCTATGGCGAAGGGACATGGCGCTTCGCCCCCGGCTGGACCGCATCGGTGGGCGCGCGCGCCTTCGACACCGAGCTCAAGGTCCGCGCGGCCGTCACCGGCGCCCCGCCAACCGCCGTGCGTAACGTCGCCGTGGACCGCGCCTTTTCCGGGGTCTCGCCGAAGGTCTCCGTGCAGCGCGAGTTCGCCGACGGGTCGATGGTCTACGCGCTCTATTCCGAAGGCTTCCGCCCGGGCGGGGTCAACACCACCAACTTCGTGGGGATCAGCGCCCAGCGCACCACCTTCGAGTCCGACGAGCTGCGCAACTTCGAGGCCGGCGCCAAGGGCCACTTCCTCGACCGACGCCTCGTACTCCGGGGGGCCGCCTTCTACGACACCTGGTCGAACCTCCAGTCAGACCAGTACCGCTCGTCGGGCGTCGCCTATACCGCCAATGTCGGCGACGCGCGCATCCGGGGGCTGGAGGCCGAAGCCGCCTACGAATGGCCGTTCGGCCTCTCCGCACAGGCCAATGTGCTCTACACCGACGCCCGCATCACCCGCATCAACGTCGACCTGTTCAAGAACAACCCCGTGCTGGCCCAGTTGCTGGGATCGGGCCTCCCCGGCGCGCCGCGGTTCTCGGGCGGCGCCCTCGTGCGCTACGACCGCCCGCTCAGCGACGCCTACACCCTTCGACTGGTCGCCCAGGCCAACTACGTCGGGCCCGCGCGCCTGACTTTCGACCCGTCGCTCTCGGCCCGCACCGACCCCGTGGTCGACGCCGAGGTCATGGCCGAGATCGTCACCCGGCGCTGGAACGCCGGCCTCTTCGTGACCAATCCGGCGGACAGCTCCGGCAACACCTTCGCCTACGGCAATCCCTTCACCTTCGGCCAGGTCCGCCAGGTCACCCCGCAACGCCCGCGCACCGTCGGCCTGCGCCTCGCCGCCGCCTTCTGACGCCCGTCTGCGGCGCGCTGACGCAGCCCTCAAAATCGAATTGTGGCGATAGGGGGGCAAAGCTTGGCAGCGGCGTCTTTGTATTGACGGCGAGTTAACGCCGCGGGGTCGTGGGGACAGGGGTCGCCGGTGAAGCTTTCGGCTCTGGTGTGCGCTCATAACGAGGAAGCGCGTCTGGCGGAGTGCCTCCGCTGGCTGGAGTTCTGCGACGAGATCGTGGTGGTCGCCGACCGGTGCACCGACCGCACTCAGGAGATCGCGCGTCACTTCGGCGCGCGCGTGATCGACGGAATATTCCCGCTGGAGAGCCAGCGGAAGGCCGCGGGGGTCTCAGCCTGCTTGGGGGAGTGGGTGCTTGAGGTCCAACCCGACGAGCACGTGGGGGCGGCGCTGGCCTATGAGGTCCGCGCCGCCATCCACGGCCGGCCGGGCGGCGACTGGTTCGACGTGCCCATCGACAACTTCGTCGGGACCACCCTGGTCCGCCATGGCTGGGGCGCGGACCTCGGCGAGGTGCTTTCGCCGCGCCTCTATCGCCGCGCCGTCAAGCGCTGGAAGGCCGGCCGCGTCGGCCCGGCGGTGACGCTCGAGGGACGCCACGCCGGCGCGCTCGAAACCCCGCTCGCCCGCTTCGCCGACCTCGACGTTAGCCACCTGATGGCCCGCATGGACCGCCAGGCCGCCCTGCGCGCGCAGGACCTCGCCGACGCCGGCGAAACCGGCGGTCTCGTCGCCGACGTGATGCGCGGCCTCGGGCGGTTCTGGACCTCCTACGTCTGGCGTCGCGGCCTGCGCGAGGGCGAACTGGGCTTCCTCGTCGCCCTGATGGCCGGGGTCAGCGACGTGCTCTGCGGCGTCCGCGCCCGCGAGCTTGCCCGACTGCGCGCGGCGGCCGCGCTCGAACCGGCGGCCCAGCCCGCCCGCCTCGGCCTCGCCGGACGCCGCTAGGCGTCCCCGATCAAGCTCTGCCGTGAGACATCCTGTCGCTCCGTAACTTCCCTAGGCTGCAGGGTCCTGGGCCGACAGCTATAGGCTGTGTCCGAGGAATGTAGCCGTCCACGCCCAACCGGCTCCTGATCTCTCCTCCGTGGCGGCGCGGCCAAGTGGCCCGCCGCCTATGGAGCCCTCCCCACAGACCTAGCCCAGCAGCCCCGCAATCGTCCGGGCCAGCGTCTCCATGTCGAAGGGCTTGCGCAGGATCATCGCTTGTCCGCCGAGTGCGGCCTCGACCGCGGCGGTGTCGGCGTGGCCGCTGGCGAAGACGATGGGCGCGTCCGGCAAGCGCGCGCGGACCAGGGCCGCGAGTTCCGCCCCGTTCATGCCCGGCATGGCGTAGTCGAACAGCATCAGGTCGGGGACTTCCCGCTCCAGCAGGGCCAGGGCCGCGGCGCCGCCGTCGGCCTGCAGCACCCGGTAGCCCAGCATCTCCAGGGTCTCGGCGGCCAGGGTCCGCACGGGAGCGTCGTCGTCGACCACCAGGATCGTGCGGCCGGCGGCCGGCGCCAGGATCGGCAACTGTTCGCTGTGCGCCGCGGCGGGCTGGGCGACCGCAGCCGAGCGGCGCAGCAGGAGCCGCACCACCGTGCCCTGGCCCGGCTCGCTCTCGATCTGCGCCGCGCCGCCCGCCTGCCGCGCCACGCCATAGACCTGGCTCAGGCCGAGGCCCGTCCCCTTGCCGACGCCCTTGGTGGTGAAGAACGGATCGAAGGCGCGCTCGATGATCTGGCGCGACATGCCCTCGCCGGTGTCGGCGACGCTGAGCTCGATATATTCGCCCGCCTCCAGCACCGGGTCGCCGGGCGTCAGCCTGCGCAGCCGCGTGCGGATGGTCAGGCCGCCCCCCGTCGGCATGGCGTCCCGCGCATTGATCGCCAGGTTCAGCACCGCCAGCTCCAGCTGGGTGCGGTCGCTCATCACCGCGGCCTGGCCCTCCTCGAGCACGACGCTGAGCGCGATATCGGGGCCGAGTGTGCGGACCAGCAGCTCGCGCATCTCGCCGATCAGGTCAGCCACCACGAAGGGCCGCAGCTCCAGCTTCTGGCTCCGCGAGAACGCCAGCAGCTGCCGCGTCAGGCTGGCGCCGCGCTCGGCCGCCGCGATCCCGTTCTCGGCCCAGGAGGCGACCCTGGCGGTGTCGTCTGTCTTGCGCCGGATGAGCTCGAAAGCGCCGTGAACAACCTGCAGCAGGTTATTGAAATCGTGAGCGATCCCGCCCGTTAGCTGGCCAAGGGCTTCCATCTTCTGGCTCTGCCGCAGGGCCTCCTCCGCCTTGCTGCGAGCCGCCATCTCCTCACGCAGCCGCGCATTGGCCACGGTCAGCAGGCGCGCGCGCGCCTGCAGCTGCGAGGCGGCCGCGGTGACCACGCCCAACAGCAGGAAAGCGAGGATCGTCAGGAGCGCCAGGGCCGAGTGGCGACCCAGCACGGTCATCCAGGGTTCCGGCAGGGTCTCCAGATAGACCGCGCCCAGGCGCTGGCCCTGCTCGGCCACCGGTCGGGTCACCGTTGCGTGCCGATGGCTGAAGCGCGAACTCAGGGCGTCGATATGCACAGGCGGCGGGGCGGCGCCGGCGCGGTGGAACACCACCACCGCCTGGCCAGAGGCGTTGTAGATCGCCGCGGCGGCCAGCGCCCGGTTCACCCGCAGCGCGTCGACGTATTCGCGCATCGCGGCACGGTCGTCGAAGGCCAGGGCGGCGCTGACGCTTGCGGCCAGTATGTCGGCCTGGACCTCGGCCTGACGCTGCGCCTGGCCGCGGTAGGCCAGCTCGGCGCGACCCGCCAGCAGGATGCCGATCGCCAGCAGCGCCAGGGCCGCGGCCCAGGCGATGTTGACCAGTTGCCGATCCGGCCGGTTCCAGGGCGCGCGCGCGTTCATCGTTTCACCGCCACGGCGAGCGCCAGGAGCTTGGAGCTGATCGCCACGCCGTCAGCCTCGGCGAGGCCGGCGTCGATGCTGAACCGCACCTTGCCGCCGGCCAGGAGCAGGTGGATGACGCCCTTCGCCGCGCCGCCGCGCGCTTCGTCGGTGACGGTCAGCACGGGCAGGCGCTCGACGGCCTGCAGCGCCTGGGCCTGCGACTGGGCGGGGCCGCCGGCGAGATAGGCGATGTGGCAGGCGGACTCCGCATCGATGCGCGCCAGCCGCTTGACGGTCACCGGATGTGAGCCCACGGCCTGGCCGCTCACCGCGCGGTCGAGCACCTGGCCGAAGGGGTCGGCGCCCTGCACGCAGATCACCAGCGGCGCCGTCGGGCCGGCGTAGGCCTCCGGGGGCCAGCTCACGAAGGGCGCGAGCTTGTAGAGGTAGGTCGCCTTGACGGCCAGCTCCAGGCTGGCCTCGGGCGCGCTCGCTGCGGGCCATGCGCCCAGCGTGAAAGCCACGGCCACCACGGCCGCCGCTGAGACGCGGGTCACGCGGCTAATCAGTGACCCCAAACTCTCCCCCTGGGCGCGTCGCATCGCGCGGCGTTCGTGACACCGCGTCGGATCTCCTACGGCAACGCTTTTCGACGCTTAGGGTTCCTCTCAATTCGGTCGTCAGGCCAGCCCCTCGGCGTCCTTGTGCGAGCGCGGACGCGCCACGCTGCGCGCCTTCGGCTCCGGCCGCGTACAGCCCAGCCGGTCGAGCAGATGGTCGCCCACCCGCAACGCATTGGCGACCGTCGTCAGCGTCGGATTCACCGAGGCGATCGAGGGGAAGAAGCTGGTGTCGACCACATAGAGGTTGTCGAGCTCGTGGGCCTTGCAGAAGGGATCCAGCACCGAGCTCTTCGGGTCGCTCCCGAACCGCACCGTGCCCGCCTGGTGTGCGGTGCCGTAGAGCGGCAGCAGGCTGCCGAACTCGAAGTGATGCTGCGAGACCGGGTGGGCGTGATCGACGAAGCCGTCCAGCGAAGCATGCAGCTTCTTCACCAGCCGCTCGTGGCCCTCGAGGTTGTTGTAGGTGTAGTCGAGGTTGATCCGTCCGTCCGGAGTCACCCGCACCCGGTTCTCCGGCAGCGGCAGGTCCTCGCTGATCACCAGCATCGACAGCATCCGCTCGGCGATCCCCTCCGAGATCGCGTCGGGGACCAGTCCCGGCGGCAGCCAATCAGAGACCTGCCCCTCCAGCGTCTGCCCGCTCATGTATTCCAGCAGCTGGATGTGCCCCATGGGCTTGTCGTAGGTCCCGTCCGGATCGCCCCAGTAGAAGTCGTTGCAGGCCATCGTCTTGGGGAACGTCACGTCCACGTGGGCGCAGGTCAGCGAGACCATGGCGGTCAGGGTATGGAACATGTAGTTGCGGCCCACCTGGTCGGAGCCGTTGGCCAGGCCGTTCGGGTGCGCGGCGTTGGCCGACGCCAGCAACACCGCCGCACTGTTCGCAGCGCCCGCCGCCAGCACCACGACGTCACCGGTCCAGCGCTCCTCGCCCTGCTCGGTCTGGCAGACCACCTCGGTCACCGTCTCGCCCTCGGGATCGGTCTCCAGCCGCGTCACCTTGCGCCCCGTGAGCAGCGTGACGTTGGGCAGGTCCATCAAGGGCTCGATGGCGATGCTGCGCGCGTCGGACTTGGCCTTCAGCAGGCAGGGATAGCCGCCGCAGGTCTTGCACTTGATGCAGGCCGAGGTGACCGGATGGGCCTGGTCGAGGTTGATCCCCAGCGGCAGGGAAAACGGCTTCCAGCCCTGCTGCTTCCAATGGGTGCGCAGTTGGGCGATGCCGGGATCGTCGTGCACGGCGGCGAAGGCGTAGGGCGGCTCGTCGCCCTCCTCCGTCGGATCGTCGCCGCGGTTGCCGTGCACCCGCCAGAGCGTCTCGGCCTCGGCGTAGTAGGGCGCCATGTCCGTCAGGCTGACCGGCCAGGCCGGCGAAACGCCGCCCGCGTGCTGCACCTCCTGGAAGTCACGGCCGCGCAGGCGCATCAGCGCCGCGCCGTAGAAGGTCGTGTTGCCGCCGACCCAGTAGTGGGTGTTGGGCGTGAACGGCTTGCCGGTCTTGTCGTACCATTGCTCCTTGGTCTGGTAGCGGCGCTGGATGAAGACCGCGCGCGGGCTCCAGTTCTCAGCCTCGCGCGGCAGCTGCTCGCCCCGCTCCAGGATCAGGATCGACTTGCCGCTGGCCGCCAGCCGCTGGGCCAACGTGCCGCCGCCCGCCCCCGAGCCGATGATCACCACGTCGAAGTGCGCCATGGGCTCCCCCTCGAATCGACGGCCCAGGCGGGGCCACCGCTTTCCAGCGCAACCTAGCAGCGCTCCGTGGCGCGTTCATTTCATCCGGTCGGGTCGCAGCTAGTCCGCCAAGTGATACTTCGCCGACGCCCCGGTCAGGATGGCGAGCAGTAGCGGTTCGGGCAGGTAGCGCAGCATGGCAGCCGCCAGCTTGTTGTGCAGGCCCGGCACGACGACGACCTGCCCCCGGTCGTTGGCCGCCAGCGTCGTGGCGACCACCGCCTCGGCGGTCTGGAAGAAGCGGCGCGGCGCCTCGTCCATCACCGCCTTGGTGCCGTTGGCCTCGGCGAACTCGGTCAAGGTGAAGCCCGGGCAGGTCACCGTCACCTTGACGCCCGTCCCCTTGAGCTCGGCGGCCAGCGACTGGCTCCACTTCACGGCGAGGCTCTTGGCGCCCGGATAGAGGCTGTGCCCCGCGACGCCGGGGGCGAAGGCCGCGAGCGAGCCCACGTTGACGACGGAGCCACGGCCGCGCTCGACCATGCCTGGGATCACGCCATAGGCCAGGCCGCAGGCGTTCACCACCAGGGTCATCAGGAAGTCGCGCTGCCGCTCCCAGGGGACGCCCGTGAAGCTCTGGGCGATCGAGAAGCCGGCGTTGTTGACAAGCGCGTCCACCTGGCGACCGCGCGCCGCGACCGCGGCCAGCACGCCCCCTTGCGCCTCGAAGGCGGCCAGATCGGCCGGGACCGCGAAGGCCTCGACGCCGTACGCCGCCGAAAGCTCCGAGGCCAGGGCCTCCAGCCGCTCGACGCGGCGGGCCACCAGCGCCAGGTCGTAGCCCCTCGCCGCATAGGCCCGCGCGAAGGCCGCACCTATGCCCGCCGAGGCCCCGGTGACCAGGGCGAGCGGACGCGGCGTGGCGGAGGGATTCATTGTGTCAGTTGCCCTGCTCGCGCGGGCGTCGTCAAATTCCGCTATTCGGGGAACATGTTTGTGGAATCACCACCGGCTTGTCCGAACGGGACGAGAGGAGACGGATGAGCGGGTCGTTCGCGAGGAAGCTCGATTTGGTGTTGAAGGTGCTGTCGATGAGCCGCGCGCGGCTGGCGGCGGACCTGGGCGTCGACAAGTCGGTCGTGGGGCGCTGGGTGACGGGCGCCGTTCAGCCCTCCGCACACAACCTCTCGCGGCTGAGCGCGCTGATCGCCGAGCGCATCGGCGGCTTCACGGCCCTGGACTGGGACCGCAGCCTGCCGGCCTTCGCCGAGCTGATCGGTGCGGACCTCGAGGGGGTGGCCGGCGCGACGCAGGCCGGCCTGCAGGGCCTGCCGCTGCCGCAGATGGACCAGTTCCTGGCCCTCACCGCCCTTCGCGGGACAGCCTACGAGGGCTTCTTCCGCTCGACCCGCCCCTATGTCCTGGCGCCCGGGCGCTTCGTCCATGACCACGGCATGATCCGCCGCGACGCCTGCGGTCTGCTGCGCCTCAAGATCGGCACCGGCGGCACGGTGGTCGACGGCTGGCTGCTGCCGTTCGGCAATCAGCTCGCCGCCATCTGCGTCGATATCACCAGCGGCGCCCTGCTGTTCGGCCTGTTCAACGGGGTCGGCGCGGCGCGCGCGGACGTGGTCGACGGGCTGGTCCTGGCGCCGGCGCTGGACGCCGGGCGCACGCCCACCGCCCACGCCATGATGTTCGAGCGAATCGGCGACCTCAGCGGCGACGACGATGCCGACGACCGGCGGCTGGCGGAGCTTGCGGGCCTGGATCCAGTGGCGCCGGACGCTTCGATCCCGGAGCATGTGCGCCGCCACCTCACCGGCGATTTCGGGCCCGCCCAGGCCGCGAAGGGCGGCGATATGCTGCTCAACCTGCCGCTTTCCAGGTCGCTCGCGCGAGGACCCGCCTACCGTGAAGGCGCCTAGCTTCGTTCACCGAACGACATTACGCCGTCACGAAAATGTGCAACCATCTGCATCATCGTGCGGCTTGATGCATCTCCTCGCAGTGCAGCATTGAGTCAAACTGAGGTCGTGGAATTGGCTGCGGTCCGTGAATCGCTGCAGTTCCGCGGGGTGCTTTGGGTGCTGTCCATGTCCAGGTTCTTCGCTGCCGCCTGTGCGGCCGCCGTCGTGCTGATCGCCGGTCCGGCGCTGGCCGACCCGGCGAGCGGCCTGGTGCCCGAGCAGGGCAAGGCCGCCGCGCCCTGCTGCGGCGACACCGCCAACTTCACGGCGGAGACGCCGAACCCGGCCGAGACGCAGCCGGACCGCCTCGTACGCACCCCGTTCGGGGCGATCGGCAGCAGCCTGCCGGAGCCCGCGAGCTGGGCTCTGATGATCATCGGTTTCGGCGGTATGGGCGCAATCCTGCGCAATCACCGGCGCGCGATGGCGCGCCCCTAAGGAGCTTCCCGTGACCTTCACCATTGGCTCGTCAGACGTCGCCCAGTCCTGGGAGGCCGACGAGACGGATCTTGCGAACGGGCCGCAGGCCCTGCGCCAGCTTCGGCTGGTTCCGGAGACCACGCAGCACATCCAGACGCGGGTCGGCCTGGCGATCCGCCGCCGGCGCCGGCTGGTGGACATGACGTTGCGCCAGCTCGCCGACGCCTGCGGCGTCAGCTTCCAGCAGATCCACAAGTACGAGGCCGCGGAGTGCAGCGTCTCGGCGGTCCAGCTCTGGAAGATCGCCTGCGCGCTGGGCGTGCCGATCACCTACTTCTTCGAAGGCGTCCAGACCTCCGACCGCATCTAGCGACGGCGGCTCAGGCCTCGGTCAGCCCCTCGCCGATCGGGGCGGCGAGCGTCAGCACGGCGCCGGACGAGGCGAAGTCGAGCCGCACTTCGGCCTTCAGGGCCGCGGCCAGCCCGCGCTCGATCAGGCGACTGCCGAAGCCCCTGGACTTGGGCGCCCGGACCGGAGGCCCGCCGCTCTCGCGCCAGGTCAGGACCAGGCGCCGGGCCTGCGGCTCGCCTTCCACGATCCAGCTCAGCGACACACGGCCGGCCTCGGTCGAGAGCGCGCCGTATTTCGCCGCGTTGGTGGCGAGTTCGTGCAGGCCGAGCGCCATGGCCGTCGCCGCCTGCGGGCCCAGCCGCAGATCCGGTCCCTCGATCACGAACCGCTCCGCCCCGCCGTGCGGCCCCGCCATCTCGGTGGCCACCGCCATCAGCCCGGCGCCGGTCCAGGTCTCGGCCACCAGCACGTCGTTGGCTCGCGCCAGGGCCATCAGCCGCCCCATGAACCGCTCGCGCGCCGCCTCCGAAACGTCGGCGCCCCGCAGGCTCTGGGCCGCGATCGCCTGCACCGTCGCCAGGCTGTTCTTGACCCGGTGATTGAGCTCATTGACCAGCAGCCGCTGGCGCGCGTCGGCGGTCTTGCGCTCGGTGATATCGGTGAGCGTGATGGCGACGCCGCCGCCGCGCATCGGCACGATCCGCAGTTCCACCACCCGGTCCGGCCGCATCCGCGAGGAGGTCTCGAAGCTCGCCGAGGCGCCCTTGTCCATCGCCGCGCGGCAGTGCGCCTCGAACGGCGTACCGACGCCCTGCGGAAAGACCTCCCAGATGACCTTGCCCAGCAGCGCCTTGCGCGGAACCCCGAAGTATTCCTCGGCCGCCCGGTTGAAGACGACGTAGCGCCAGTCCGTATCCAGCGCATAGAAGGCGTCGTTGACGCTCTCCAGCACTGCCTCGAGGCGCGCCTCGTATCCGAGTTCGGGCGGTTCGGGCTCGGTCATCTAGTGTCCCGATTCCGAAGTTCGCCAGTGCTTGTGGCGGGCTGAGACGAACTTCGGAATCGATGAGGACACTAGCAAGCCCTTGTTTCCTAGTGTGCTTTTTGGCTTTGAAGTTCGCAACGGCGCACGACCCTGAATGAGGCGAACTTCAAAACCAGCACACTAGGCTCCAGCTCTGCCACGAGCCTAGCAGGCGCGCCCACGCGCGGAAGGCTGTGCCCTCCTGGTGCGAATCCCCGCCCCGGATCGAGCCAGCGGTGGAACCACCCGGCCAATAGGATGCCATGCGCCCCAGCGCCTAGGCAAACCAACCTATCGTGGCTTGTCGCCGCAGGCTCAGGCGCCGATCTTCACGGCCGAGGTCGTCAAGGTCGGAACCCGATGCGCGAGAGAGAACCCAGCCGCACCGCATTCGCCGCCGCGGCGCACCGCGCGGCGCACCAGGTGATGGAGAGGGGCCGGGTCTTCGCCGACCCGCTGGCGGGCCGGATCCTGGGCGGCGTCGCGCAGGCGGCGGCGGTCGCCGCGTCGGCCAACCCCTCGACGCGCGGCATGCGCCTGTTCATCGCCGCCCGCAGCCGGGTCGCCGAAACCGCACTCAAGGAAGGCGTGGAGACCCGCGGCGTCAGCCAGCTCGTGGTGCTGGGCGCCGGGCTCGACACCTTCGCCTACCGCAATCCCTTTGGCCCCAAGCTTCGCGTCTTCGAGGTCGACCACCCCGAGACCCAGGCCTGGAAGCGCCGCCGCCTCGCAGAGGCCGGCATCGCGATCCCGCCCGCGCTCACCTTCGCGCCGGTGGATTTCGAGCGCGACGGCTTGCTGGCCGCGCTGCAGGCCGCCGGCTTCGATCCTGGGCGGCGCAGCTTCTTCACCTGGCTTGGCGTCGTCCCTTACCTGACCCGCGAGGCGATCGCAGCGACCTTGGCGGCGATCGGCGCCCTGCCCGGCGGCGGCGAGGTGGTCTTCGACTACTCCGATCCCGTCGCCACCCTGGGCTCCGAGGCGCGCGCCGCCCACGCTGCGCGCGCCGGCCGCGTGGCCGCCCTCGGCGAGCCGTTCCTGACCTATTTCGAGCCGGCGGAGCTGCACGCCAAGCTGACGGCCTTGGGCTTCGACCGCATCGACGACCTCGGCCCCCGCGCCCTCATCGAGCGCTACATCCGCCCCGGCGCCCCGGTCGACCCGGCGCGCGCCGACCGCGGCGGGCATGTCCTTTTCGCCGCCACCGCGCCTCGGATCTGATCGAAGGGCGGCCAAGGGTCGCAGTAACGTCGCGTCAGTGACGGGCCGTACGGCTCTATCCACCGCGACTGCATTTCCCTCGACAGTTGCAGTCGATGGATTTCCCAGGAAATACCAAATATAAATCAACATAAATCAAGTCTATGGCAGTGTTAGGACTAGAACTTAACACTTCTTAACATCTAGGGACTGGGGGGTTCCATTGGCCCGACGCCCAAATCCGCGCGTCCCGACACGCCGCGACCTGACCTTGTCCCGCGCGCCGCGAGGTTACGCCGATGGCCGATGATCTCGCCTGGCGCGACGGCGTCGTCGAAAACCTGGTCATCGGCGCGGGCCCCGCGGGCCTGACCACCGCCTACACCCTCGCCAAGGCGGGGCGCGAAGTGCTGGTCCTCGAGCAGGACCCGGCCTACGTCGGCGGCATCAGCCGCACGGCCAGCCACAATGGCTTCCTGTTCGACATCGGCGGCCACCGCTTCTTCTCGAAGTCGAAGGAGGTTGTCGACCTCTGGAACGAGATCCTGCCCGACGATTTCATCGAGCGCCCGCGCCTGTCGCGGATCTATTACGGCGGCAAGTTCTACGCCTATCCGCTGCGGGCCTTCGAGGCGCTGCGCAACCTGGGCCTCTACGAGAGCGCGCTCTGCATGGCCTCCTTCGGCCTGGCCAAGCTCTTCCCGATCAAGGACCCGCGCACCTTCCACCAGTGGGTGCGCAACCAGTTCGGCGAGCGGCTCTTCTCGATCTTCTTCAAGACCTACACCGAGAAGGTCTGGGGGATGTCCTGCGACGAGATCTCCGCCGACTGGGCGGCCCAGCGGATCAAGGGCCTGAGCCTGGCCGCGGCGATCTTCGACGGGCTGAAGCGGTCGCTGGGCGTGCGCTCGGGCGGCGGCGCGGCGGCCAAGACCCTGATCGAGTCCTTCCGCTATCCAAGGCGTGGCCCCGGCATGATGTGGGACGCCTGCGCGGCCAAGCTGCGGGCGATGGGCGGCCGGGTCCTGATGGGCCGCACGGTGACCGCCATGTCGCGCGACGACGCCTCGGGCCTTTGGACGGTCACCGCCCAGGGCGCCGACGGCTCGGTGGAGCTCTACCGGGCCCGCAATCTGATCTCCTCGGCGCCGCTGCGCGAGATCGCCCAGGCGATCGAGCCGGCGCCAGCCGCGGTCGCGGCGGCCGAGAAGCTCAAGTACCGCGACTTCCTGACCGTGGTGCTGATCGGCCGATCCTCGGTCGAGCTGCCGGACAACTGGGTCTACATCCACGATCCGGGCGTGCAGGTCGGGCGTGTGCAGAACTTCCGCTCCTGGTCGCCGGAGATGATCCCGGACGGCGAATCCACCTGCCTGGGCCTCGAATACTTCTGCTTCGAAGGCGACGGCCTGTGGGCCGCCAAGGACGAGGAGCTCGTGGACCTCGCCAAGCGGGAGATCGGCGTCATCGGCTTGATGCGCCCCGAGGAGGTCGTCGACGCCTGCGTGGTGCGCCAGCCCAAGGCCTACCCGGTCTATGACGCGACATACCGCGACAACGTCGCCCAGGTGCGCGATGAATTCGCCAGGCTCTATCCCAGCCTGCACCTGGTCGGGCGCAACGGCATGCACAAGTACAACAACCAGGACCACGCCATGATGACCGGCATGCTCACCGCGATGAACATCGTCGCCGGCAAGGCCGTCTACGACGTCTGGGAAGTCAACGAGGACGCCGAGTACGGCGAGGCCGGCGTCTCCGGCGCGCAGGAAGCCCTGGCCAGCGAACGCCTCGTCCCGCGGCGCGTCGCTTAGTTGACCGCTTCGCCGGTCGACCGGTCCGGCTGGGCCCTGAGGTTCGCCGGCGTAGCCTCACTAGCAGCGCTGTGGGCTTTGCTGCGCCCGTATGTCGGCATTGTTCACGACTCGCGCATCTATATCGGGCGAGCGCTGGCCGATCTCTCGCCGCACACGATCGGCCTCGAGTACGCCTTCGTTCACGACGGCCAGTCGCGCTTCAGCCTGTTCCCGCGGCTGATTGATCGGTTGGTCGTCGCCATGGGCGCCGGTCAGGCCGCCCTGCTGGTCACGGCCGCGGGCCTGGCCCTCTGGGTCGTCGCTGCGGCCTATCTGTTCTCGCGCGTCCTTCGGGGACCGGCGCTATGGGCGGCGCTCGTGTGCCTGGCCGCCTTTCCGGCCGGATACGGCGGCCATGACATCTTCACCTGGGCAGAAGCCTTCGCTACGCCCCGCATCTTCGCCGAGGCCGCCTCCCTGACTGCGCTTGGCCTGATCCTCGACGGCCGCCGCCTGACGGCCGCGATTGCGTTGGCGGTCGGGGCCGCGCTGCATCCCCTGGTCGCCCTCTCCGCCGCAGCGGCGAGCGTCATGCTGCTAGGATTCGCGGACCGGCGCTGGTGGCTGCTGTTTCCGGCCGCCATGCTGGCCGGCCTGGGCGCGGCGCTGCTAGGCGCGCCCGTCGTCGATCGCCTGCTTCAAACCATCGATCCGCAATGGCTGGCGGTACTGCAGCACCGCTCCCCTTACCTGTTTCCCCCCAGCTGGCTGCCAGCGAACTGGGCGCTTGTCGTATGCCAGGCTGCTACGCTGGTCCTCGCCTATCGGGGAGCGCCCCCGACGCTCCGCCGACTGATCCTTGCGACCGGCGTCGTGGGGGTGCTTGGCGTTGCGGCGGCCGCCCTTGTCCCGAGCCTCCTGATTGTCCAGCTGCAGCTCTGGCGGGCAACCTGGCTGGCGTCCGTCCTTGCGGCCGGTCTCTTCGCCTTCTGCGCAGCCAACCTCTGGCGGGGCGGAAACGCGCAGCGCGCCGCCCTGGCCATCCTGGCGGCCGCCTGGATCGGGCAGACCTCCCTACCGATGGCGGCCTTCGGCGCAGGGGTCGCGATCCTGCTCGCCGTCCTTCCCCGAGCCGAGACCGCGCCGCGCTGGGCGTTGGGGCTCGCGTGGCCCTACCTGATCTTCATCGCGGCCGGTATGGGCGGCATTGAGATCTGGCACGTGCTGAGATCGGCCGCCGGCTTGCCGGTCGAAGCCTGGTTATCAGCGCCAGCTGTCGCCTCCACGACCCTGCTGCGAGCGGGCCTCGTCGCCTTCGCCATATGGCGAGCCCTGCGACCGCCAGGCGCGCAGCCGGGCTGGCGGTCCTGGGCCCTTGCCGCCGCGGGCGCCGCGGCCGCGGTCGGCGGCTGCCTGACCTGGGACGCTCGTCCGGCCTTCGCGAAGCTGGCGGAGGCCCGCCACGGTGCGCCGATCCTGGCCTCGGTTCTGGCCGGGGGCAGCGTCATGTGGCTCGGCGACCGGGGATCGAGCTGGCTTCTGACGGGTGAGCCGGAGTGGTGGAGCGCGCGCCAGGGCGCCGGAACCCTCTTCGACCGCGAGCTCGCGCTTGAGTGGGCGCGGCGGGTAAGGCTCTTGTCGCGGGCTCAGCTGGTTCGACCTGACGCCGAGTTCCTGGGGTCGCAGGGGCAAGGCGTCTTGCCGGCCGTCCGCCTGCCCGGTCTCCTGATGCTCTGCGGAACGCCGCAGGCCCCGGCTTGGATCGTGGCCCCCATCGAACGCGTCGACCCGGCGGCTCTGGTCCGGGCGTCAAGCGTCTGGCGGCCCACCGCGCGCGACGTCGCGCCGGACGCGACGGGCGAGCGACTGACGTCTGTCTCAGCTTACGCCATCTTCTCGTGTGCGCGCCTGGCGCTCAGACCAGCGGCGGCTCCGGCGCGCTGACATAGCGGCCGGCCACGCTGCCGTCGCGCAGATAGACCACGATCTCCGTCGGCTCGCCCGCGTCGGAATACCGCTGGGCCAGCGCACGCGCCGCGCTCTCGGCCTCTGCGCCGCTTCGGAACATCATGCCGTTCTCGAAAGTGTCGCCCTGGACGCTCCAACCGTCCTGCGCGGCCCGTATGGAGATCATCAAGCTCATCGCCGCTCTCCTCTGGTCTTCCGGATCGGGATAGGCCCGGCGCATGTCGTAGTGATGACCGGATCGAGTCGGCTTTGGGCGGAACCGAGGCTTTTGATCGCGGCCTAATCGCGCGCGGCCCTTGTCCGGACAGGTTTTCCCTGTTTTTGGCCCGCGAATTGCGATTGGCTGTGCGTGGGAAAGTCCCGCGCCGTTTGATCCACTGCGAGATGCCATGTCCGCAAACCCACGCCTGAAGAAGAGCGAGACGCTCGAGATCCGTCTGCCCTACCCGACCAAGCTCGCCTTCATGGAACGCTGCCGCGGGGAAGGCCGCTCGGCCAGCGAGGCGTTGCGCGACTTCATCGACCGCCATCTCGAAGCCCCTCCGCCGGCCCGGCCGGCCGCACGGCGCCCCCGCCACCTGGTCGCGGGCGCCCTGATCGCCGCCGCGGTCGGCGCCATCGCCCTGCCCTCGCTCGCCCGGCCGAGCCTGCAGGCCGAATTCGACCGCCTCGACCTCAACGGCGACAAGGCGATCAGCCTCGCGGAGTTCGAGCGCCTCGACACCAACCACGACGGCAAGGTCAGCTTCGCCGAGTTCCGCGCCCGTTACGAAGCCGCACCGGGCCGCTGATCACCGCACCCGCTCGAAGAAGCGGCTGAAGTCGAGCTTGAGCCAGGTCCAGGGCTTCAGCAGGGACGAGCCCTCGCGCCAGGACCACATCACCACCTCCGCGCGGCCGATCAGGTTCTCGGCCGGTACGAAGCCCACGCCCACCTCCTTCGGCCAGCGGCTGTCGAGCGAGTTGTCGCGGTTGTCGCCCATGAAGAAGTAGGTGTCCTGCGGCACGACATAGACGTCGGTGTTGTCGCCCTCGCCGTCCGGCGCGCCGCCGAAGGTCACGTAGCGCTTGCCGTTCTGGGCCGTCTCGACGACCCGCGGCACGATCCGGCCCGGCGCATCGTGGTCCTCGGCCAGACCCGTCCGCTGGCGCAGGTTCGGCTTGCCGTTCACGAAAACCTCGCCGGCCTTCACCTGCACCCGGTCGCCCGGAAGGCCGATCAGTCGCTTGATGTAGACCTCGCCCGGATCACGCGGCAGACGGAACACCACCACGTCGCCCCGCGCCGGCGCCCGGTTCAGGAAGCGGCCCGAAAACAGCGGCGGGTTGAACGGGAAGGACGCCCGGCTCCAGCCGTAGGGCCACTTGGAGACCACGATGTAGTCGCCGGTCACCAGCCCCGGCTCCATCGACGACGAAGGGATCGTGTAGGGCTCGAAGATCACCACCCGCAGCACCAGCGCGATGACCAGGGCCAGCCCCACCGTTTTGACGATCTCCACGACCTCCTGCGCGAAGCCGGGCTTGGCCGCAGGCTGAAGGGTCTCTTCCGACGCCACGAAAACGCTCCTATGAACAGGCGCCCGATCCGGCCGCGGCGGCTATCTGGAGCGCGCCGGCGTCGCGGCTCAACCGAGATTGCGTCCGGACGCCGCGAGACCGTGTCCGGACAAACATGGAAATCGCTTCGAGGTCCCATGCGTGCGTTGCAAGCCGCCGCCCTGACGGCGGCCCTCCTGACCTTCACGCCGGCCGACGGCGCGCCGGCGCCGACCCCGCCGAGCGCGGGGACCTACCGCCTGCCCTTCGACGACGACACCCTGGTCAAAGTCTTCGACGACACTGCGAGCCACCGCCCGCCCGGGCGCATCGATCTCTTCGCGGTCGGAGGCCAGACGCCCTACCGCGTGGTGGCCGCGGCGGCCGGGCGGATCGTCGCCATCCAGGACAGCTTCGGCGAGAAGCAGACCGGACGCGCCGCCAAGGACTGTCACAACAACTACGTCTGGATCGCTCACCCGAACGGCGAATGGACCAACTACTCCCACGTCGCCCAGGGTTCGGTGACCGGCGAGGCGCGCCTGCACGTCGGCGACAGTGTCAGGGCCGGGCAGTTCCTGGGCTTCGAGGCGGCCGTGGGCTGCGCCATGCTCGACCACGTCCACTTCGAGGTCGCCACGCCGCTCAAGGGCCAGGAGATCGACGCCGGCGGCTTCCTCACCGACAACGACGGCGGCAAGCGCGAACGGGACCCGAGGTTCTGCGGCGTCGAGGGCGGCCATGCCGAAAAGGACCGGGTCTACGCCGCCCGCCCCTGCCGCTGAGCGCCACCGGCTTTCGCGCCGGCCCCAATCGCCTATGTTGCCGCCGAGGGCCGCCGGGCGCGGCCGCCAACATGACGAGGGGCAGAAATGGCCAAGCCAGTCCGCATTTCCGACGAGGGACATGTCCGCACCATCGTCCTCGACCGGCCGGAGAAGAAGAACGCGCTCAGCCAGGAGCTCGCCTGGGGCGTGGTCGCCGCGGTCGACGCCGCGGCTCTGGACGACAATGTCTGGGTAGTGGCGATCACCGGCAGCGGCGACGCCTTCTGCGCGGGCCTCGACCTCTCCGGCTCCGACGGCTTCACGCCCTACACGCCGATGACCACCCAGCTCGACGACATCGGCTGGGTCGGCCAGTTCCTGCTCTCGATCCGCAAGCGCTGCGACAAGCCGGTGGTGGGCGGGATCAATGGCGTGGCCGTCGGCGCGGGCCTGGGCCTGGCCATGGCGACCGATGTGCGCTTGATCGCCCGCAGCGCGCGGCTGATGGCCGGCTACACGCGCATCGGCGGCTCGCCGGACGCGGGCCTGACCATCACCCTTCCCCAGGCCATGGGGCATGAGAAGGCCATGCGCTTCATGATGGAGAACCGCACGCTCGTCGGCGACGAGGCGGTGACCTGGGGCCTGGCCGGCGAGGCCGTGGACGACGACAGGTTCGCCGAGCGCCTGGCCGCCTATTGCCAGCAGCTCTGCGAGTGGTCGCCGATCACCCTTCGCCTGCTGAAGCGAGGCATCGTGAAGTCCTACGAGACCAGCGATCTGGAGCAACAGCTCCGCTACGAGGTCTCCAACATCCGCAGAGCCTTCGGCAGCGAGGACGGCCAGGAAGCCCGCCGCGCCTTCCTGGAAAAGCGCAAGCCGGTGTTCCAGGGGCGGTAGGAACGTCCCTCGCCCCTTCGCCTTGCGGGGAGAGGAAACCCGCCGGGGCGTCGCTGCGCCTCAGTCGTCGCAGCTCAGGCGGTAGCCGATGCCGGGCTCAGTCAGCAGCAGCTCGGGGCTGGCCGGGTTCGCCTCCAGCTTCTGGCGAAGCTGCGCCATCAGCACGCGCACGAACTGGGCGTCGGCGTTGGTGTCGGTGCCCCAGACCGCGGTGATGATCTGGCGGTGGGTGACCACCTGGCCCGCGTGCCCCGCCAGGATGCGCAGCAGCTGGTACTCGCGCGGGGTCAGCCGCACCTCCTCGCCGTCGATCATCACCCGGCGCGCCGGAAAGTTAATCTCCAACCCGCCGAACTGGAACCGCGGCTGGGCAGAGAAGCGCCGTTCGCGCCCGCGCATCACCGCACGCATCCGCGCCAGGAGCTCGCCCACGCCCACCGGCTTGTTGACGAAGTCGTCGGCGCCGAGGTCCAGCGCGGCGATCTTTTCAGACTCAAGATCCCGCGCCGACAGCACGATGATCGGGCAGTCGGACCACTCACGGATCCGCTGGATGACTTCCTTGCCGTCCATGTCCGGCAGGCCGAGGTCGAGGATCACCACCTCGGCGGGTTCGCCGGCCAGCTGCGCCAGCGCCGCCTCGCCGTGCTCGGCCGCCGAGACAGTGAAGCCCGCCGCCGCCAGCGCCGGGGTCAGGGCGCGCAGGATCTGCGGCTCGTCGTCGACGATCAGCAGCCGCCCCAGGGATCCGCTCAGCGCTCCGGTCGACGTCACCTTGGCCCCACCTTCATTTGCCCACCTTCACTTCGCCGCCGGCAGCATGAGCGACATCACCAGCCCGCTGGGCGCATCGGCGCGCAGCGCGGCGTTCGCCTGGCCGCCCATCCCCTGCATCACCCCGCGCACGATGGAAAGCCCAAGGCCGGTGCCCGGCAGCCGCTTTGCGGCCGAGCCGCGGTAGAACTTGTCGAACAGCTTGCCGAGTTCGCCCTGGGCCACGCCCGGCCCCTCGTCGGCCACCTGCACCACCACCTGGCCGTCGCGCGGGAAGCTGACGAGCGAGATGGTGCCGCCGTCGGGACTGTAGCGGACGGCGTTCTCCAGCACATTGGCCAGCGCCACCTCGAACAGCACGGGATCGCCCACCGCCACGTCGGCGCCGTCGCCCAGGGTGCAGACGATCTGGCGGTTGCCCCGCAGGCGCTCGAAGCGCCGGCGCGTGCGGTCCACCACCTCGGCCAGGTCGAAGGCCGCGCTCTCGGCGTCCAGCGCCCCGCTCTCCAGCCGGGTCATGTTCAGCAGGTTGGTGACGAAGGCGTTCAGCCGCTCGGCCTCCTCCTGGATGGTGGCGGTGAGGTCGTGGCGGGTCTTGGCGTCGAACTGGTCGCCGAACTCCTGCAGCGAAGTCGCCGAGGCCAGGACCGCGGCCAGCGGCGTGCGCAGGTCGTGGCTGATCGACGACAGGAGCGCGTTGCGCAGGTCGTCCGTGCGGCCGCGGGCCTCGGCCTCGGCCTTGGCGATGGCCAGCTCCGCCCGCGCCGTCGCCGCCGCGCCCGCGTCGGCCAGGATCTGCAGCAGGCTCTCCTCGTCCTCGCCCAGCGGCGGATCGGCGCGCCAGCCCGCCACGGCCTCGCCGGTCAGGTGGCGCAGGCGCCAGCCCGCGGCCTCGAGCGTCCTGGGCGCGGCGCTGTCCTCGTGGGCGAGCGCGCGCGCCGCGGAGAGCACCATCGGCGTCGGCCGCTCCCCGCCGGCGGCGGCCAGGACGTCGCCGTCCAGCACGAAGGCGCGGCCCCGCGCGGCCGCCGCCAGATGGTCGGCCAGCCGGGTGCGGATCGCCGCCGGGTCGTCGGAGACCGAGAACTCGCGTGTCGCCTCGAACAGGACCGCCGTCGCCAGCGCCCTCGCCTCCGCCCGCTTGGCCTCGTCGCGCACCCGCCCCGTCAAGTTGCCCATCAGGATCGCCACCGTCGGGAAGGTCAGCAGCACCAGCACGTCTTCCGCCCGGTAGGACGAGAGGCTGAAGTTCGGCGGCGTCGCCACATAGAAGTTGTAGATCAGGAACGACGAGATGGCCGCGAGGTAGCCAGGTCCCGAGCCCACCAGGTAGGAGGTGACCAGCACGCCCACCAGGAAGGTGCCGGCCACCCGGTTCGAGCCGGTGAGCTGGTAGAGCAGCTCCGCCCCGCCGGTGGAGAGCGCGACCACGGAGATGGCCACGCCATACCGCCCTGGCGTGCTCAACCGGCCGATCCACGTCGTTACAGTTGGGGGTCGGACGGGCAAGAGGCGCGGACTCGCAAACTTCACGGCGGCGGCGTCCATGCGGCGGCGCATCGCCGCCCGAGGCAAGGCCAGAGACTGCTCCGGCCCCGCGCTCGCGCCAACTATGCGGACCTTATGTCGGACGTGACAGTTCTGCCATCCCGCCGCCGGAATCCGTGCTCAGGCGCCGGCTTCCCAGGCCTTGAACTCCGGCCGCTCCAGGAGCCGCTCGCAATACTGCCCCGCCGCGCCCGCGTCGCCGTAGTCCGACAACCTGACGCCATAGGTCCTGAAGCGCGTCGCCACCGGCGTGTAGAAGGCGTCGGCGATCCCCCAGTCGTCGCCCGCCAGCCACGGCCCGCCGAACCGGCTCAGGAGCCCGTTCCAGAGCGCCACGATGCGGCGGATGTCGCGGTGGGTCGCCTCCGACAGGGTCGCCGCATGCACGGGCGCGGCCAGGTCCATCGGGCACTCGCCGCGCAGCGAGGCGAAGCCGGAGTGCATCTCCGCCGCCGCCGAGCGGGCCAGCGCGCGGGCGCCCGCGTCCTTCGGCCAGAGCCCGGCCTGCGGGAATTTCTCCGCCAGGTACTCGCAGATGGAGAGCGAGTCGGTGATCGTCAGCCCCTCATCCTTGAGGCAGGGCACCAGCCCGCTCGGTGAATGCTTCAGGATCTCGGCCGCGCTGATCCCGTCCTGCTGGCGCAGCTGCACCAGGGTTTCTGTGAACGCCGCCCCCGTCTTGGTCAGCGCCAGCCACGGCCGCATCGACCAAGTCGACCAGGCCTTCGTGCCGATCACCAGTTCCATCGTGGGGCTCCTTACCAAACAAGCGCCCGCAGCCGATAACGCGGCAAGCCGGCTTTCCTCAACGCGATAAATGCGTGACGCTCCGTCCCAGCGGCCGTCAGAGCCGCATTGAGGACGCGCTCATGGCCGACATCACCACGCCCACCGGCGAAGCGCTGGTGGACGAAACGCCCGTTCACCCCGCCGCGCCGCCTGTGTCCGCCGCCTACCGGCGCTACGTCCTGTGGCTCCTGCTGCTCATCTACATCGTCAACTTCATCGACCGGCAGGTGATCAACATCCTGGCCGAGCCGATCAAGAACGACCTGCATCTGGCCGACTGGCAGCTCGGCCTGCTCTCGGGCTTCGCCTTCGGCATCGTCTACACGCTGCTGGGCTTCCCGCTCGCCCGGGCCGCCGACCGCCACCACCGCGGCTACATTATCGCCGGCTGCCTCGCCGCCTGGAGCGCCTTCACCGGCGCCTGCGGCCTGGCGCAGAACTTCCTCCAGCTCGTCGCCTTCCGCGCCGGGGTCGGCGTCGGAGAGGCGGGCTGCACGCCCACCAGCCACGCGCTGATCGCCGACTACACGCCGAAGGAAAAGCGCGCCTCGGCGCTTGCCTTCTACGCCATGGGCACGCCGATCGGCTCGCTGCTCGGCCTCGCCATCGGCGGCGCCATGAGCGACTACTTCGGCTGGCGCCAGGCCTTCCTCGTGGCCGCCGTCCCGGGCTTGGTCCTGGCCGTCGTCGCGGCCTTCACCGTCAAGGAGCCGCGCCACCACATCGCCGCCGCCGCCAAGGCCGCGGGCGACACCGCCGCCGTCGCCATCGCCAGCTTCTCCGAGACCCTGCGCTACCTGATGACCAAGCGGGCCTTCTGGTTCATGGCCTGGGGCGCCGGCATCCGCTCCTTCCTGGGCTACGGCCACGCCGCCTTCGCGCCCAGCTTCTTCTACCGGGTGCACGGCCCGGAGATCGCGGCGCTCGCCGAGCATTTCCACATGCGCCCGCAGACCTTCGTGGGTGTGGCCCTGGGCGTCATCGGCGGCGTCGGCGGCACGCTCGGCTCCTGGGCCGGCGGCCAGATCGCCGACCGCTGGGGCGCACGCGACCTGCGCGTCTACGGCTCGGTCCCGGCCGCGGCCGTGGTGATCTCCGTCCCCATCGCCCTCGTCCTCTACACGACGCCCTCAGCCGCCTTGGCGCTCGGCCTGATCGTCTTCACCACCTTCGTGGGCGCCCTCTGGTACGGCCCGATCTATTCCAGCGCCCAGGGCATGGTCCCGCAGCGCATGCGCGCCATGAGCGCGTCGATCATGCTCTTCGTGATCAACTTCCTGGGGTTGGTCCTGGGAGCCCTCGCCATCGGCGCCCTCTCCGACGTCTTCAACAAGGCCCTCCACGTCGGCCCCGCCGAAGGCGTCCGCTGGGCCCTCATCGCCTCCACCCTGGGCGGCGCCGTCAGCGCGCTGCTGTTCTGGTGGGCGCGCAAGAACGTGCGCGAGGAGATGGTGAGCTAGTTTCGATCGCCCGCACCCACAGCTTTCGTCGCGGACGAGCTTGGCAATGGCGCAGCTTGGGTGCACGCTCGTCGAGCTAGGATCGAGCTCTGCAATCCTAGCGTGTCGCAGGCGCGTCCGTGGCGCCCGCTGGTATGTGAGTTGCGTCGAGATGAGGATCCTTTCTCTGGCCGCCCTGGGGGCCGTGTTGCTGGCCCCGCCGGCGTCGGCCGCGTGTCGGCTGGTGACGGCGCAGGTGCCGCTCACCATGGAAGGTCTGCGGCCTCTGGTGGAGGCCAAGATCAACGGCAAGCAGGTGAAGTTCCTGCTCGATTCCGGGGCGTTCGGCAGTTCGGTCACCGCCACCTTCGCGACGCAGGAAAAGCTGCCGACCGTCAAGGCCAAGAAAATGGGCTCGCTGGTTCCGGCCAAGGCCGCCACCTTCACCTCCGGCGCGCGTGGCGAGGAGCACGAGACCGGGATCGTGATCGCGCCCACCTTCGAATTCGGCGGCTCCGTCTTTCCGAACGTCAAGTTCCTGACGATCCGCGACCTTGGCGGCAGCGCCATGGGCCTCCTTGGCCAGAACGTGCTGCACACCTCCGACAACGAATATGACCTCAAGGCCGGTGTGCTGCGCCTCGTCCGGCCGGAGGACTGCGCGACGGCGAACCTGGCCTATTGGGCGACGCCGGGGATGACCTATTCGGTCGTGCCGCTCGAGCGGACGGGCCAGTACGGCGGCGCGCACAACATCGCCATGATCGCGATCAACGGCGTACAGATGCGCGCTTACTTCGATACCGGCGCCGACACATCCTTCATCACCGGGCACGCGGCCGCTCGGGCTGGCGTCAAGACCACCGACGCCGGCGTGAAGCGGGCCGGCGAAAGCCACGCGCTCGACGGCGATATCAAGACCTGGGTCGCCACCTTCTCCAGCGTCAAGATCGGCGACGAGGAGATCAAGAACGCAAAGCTGGCCATCGGCGAGTCCGAGGCGACCGATTTCGACGTCCTCATAGGGGCCGACTTCTTCCTCGCCCACCACGTCTATGTCGCCAACAGCCAGGGGAAGCTCTACTTCACCTACGGCGGCGGGCCGGTGTTCCGCACCTCGGCGCTGCAGGACGCGGCGGCGAGCGGCGACGAGCACAGCCACTAGCTCCGCCATCTAAGCGGCAACCTCCCCCTATCGGCGCCGCGGATCGCCCGCTAACGTCTGCCCCAAACACCGCCGCCCGCGGGCAGGCGGAGAGAACAATGTTGGGGGGAAACCATGACAGACACCACCGCGGGCGTTGTGCGGCCGGCCAGCGCTGCGCCCAAACCGGTCTACACCGAGAGCTACAAGCGCCTCGTGCTGTTCCTGCTGGTCACCGCCTACACCTTCAATTTCATCGACCGCACGATCATCGCCACCATCGGCCAGGCGATCAAAGAAGACCTGAAGATCACCGACACTCAGTTGGGGCTCTTAGGGGGTCTCTACTTCGCCCTGCTCTACACCTTCCTGGGCATTCCGCTGGCCCGCTTCGCCGAGCGGTTCAGCCGGGTCAACATCATCTCCGGCGCCATCGTCATCTGGTCGGCCTTCACCGCGCTCTGCGGGGTGGCGACCAACTTCGTCATGCTGGCGGCCTTCCGCTTCGGCGTGGGCGTGGGCGAGGCGGGGCTGTCGCCACCGGCCCACTCGCTGATCAGCGACTACTACGAGCCCAAGAAGCGGGCTTCCGCCCTGGCGGTCTATTCCTTCGGCATCCCGCTCGGCTCGATGCTGGGCGCGGTGATCGGCGGCCAGATCCTCGACCACTTCACCTGGCGCACGGCCTTCATGCTGGTGGGCCTGCCGGGCGTGGCGGTGGCCATCGCCATCAAGCTCCTGATCAAGGAGCCGCCGCGCGGCCACTCCGAGCCCGCCTCCCAGCCCGGGCTCGCCGAGGACGTCGTGCCCGACGAGCCGGCCAAGCCGCCGGCGACGCTGGCGAGCGAACTCCGCGAGATGGGCGCGGTGATCGCCACCCTGTTCGGCAAGTGGCCGGTGCTCAACATCGTGCTGGGCGTGACGCTGGTTTCCATGGGCGGCTATGGCGCGGGCCAGTTCGTGCCGCCCTACTTCCTGCGCACCTTCCACCTCAGCTACGGCACGGTGGGGCTGATCACCGGCCTGGCCGCCGGGATCGGCCAGGGGATCGGCACGCTGATGGGCGGCTTCCTCACCGACCGGCTGGCGAAGGCCGGGCCCCGCTGGTACGCCCTGGTGCCGGCCATCGGCATCACGGCGGCCTATCCGATCCTGATCGCGGTCTTCACGGCGCCCACCTGGCCGATGGCCGCGGCGCTGATCGTGCTGCCGGGGATCTTCTCCTACACCTACCTGGGCCCCTCCTTCGGGATCATCCAGAACATGGTGCCGACCTATCGGCGCGCCACCGCCACGGCGGTGCTGTTCTTCTTCCTGAACCTGATCGGCCTGGGCGGCGGGCCGCCGCTCACCGGCTGGGTGATCGACCACTTCGCGGCCTTCCACTACCTGCATCCGGACCAGGCCGGGCTGCTGGACGCGGTGAAGGGCTTCTTCTCGGTCGACCGCAGCGTCTTCCAGGCGGCCTGCCCGGGCGGCGTCGCGCCCAAGGCGGCCGGCGAGGCGGCCGCCGCGGCCTGCGGCGGGGCGTTGGCGCTGGCCACCCGCCAGGGCGTCATCGTCGCCTACGGCCTGGGCCTCTGGGCGGCGCTGCACTACCTCATCGCCTCCTTCGGCTTGAGGTCGGCGATGGCCAAGGCCCGCGCCGACCGCGGCGAGGGCGACTGAGCCCGAACGCCGGCGGAGGCCCGTGCTCCACGCGGCCGTCGAACCGCTTTCCGCGGGGACAACCCAGAATTGCTTCTGACGGCCGCTTCGCTTGACAGGAGTTACGCGCGCAACTCTATCCTCCGTCATCTGACGACTCCGCCGTGGGCGAGGGGCCCTAAGGCGGCCGCCGTCTCGGGAGGAACCAAGACATGCATCGCTCAACGAGGGGCCTCGCCCTTCTCGCCGCCACCGCGCTCGCCGCGGGCGGCTCCGTCGGTGTCGCGCAGGCCCAGCCGGGCTCAGCGCCCGCGGGCGCCACGCCCGGCGCCGCGGTCAGCGAGCTGGTGGTCACCGGCTCGCGCATCCGCACCAGCCCGCTCGACCAGGACCAGCCGGTCGTCACCATCGACCAGTCGGCGGTGGCCAAGACGGGCCTCACCTCGACGGTGGACGTGCTGCAGCGCATCCCCTCGGCGGGCGGCGGCCTGAACTCGAAGTTCAACAATTCCGGCAACTTCGGCAATCCGCCGGACGGCGGCGGCGTGGGCGCGGGGTCGGCCGAGATCGACCTGCGCTATCTCTCCTCGCGGCGCGTGCTGGTGCTGGTCGACGGTCTGCGCTGGGTCTCCGGCGCGGCGGCCTCCGGCGTGCCGGGCGCGGTGGACCTGAACACCATCCCCACCGCCATGATCAGCCGCACCGAGATCCTGCAGGAAGGCGCCTCGCCGATTTACGGCTCCGACGCCATCGCCGGCGTGGTCAACATCATCACCAAGCGCAGCCAGGACGGCTTCCAGGCCAACGCCCAGGTGGGTGGCTTCGGCGAGGGGGACGGCTTCTCGCAGGACTACAACTTCTCCTGGGGCGTCACCCAGGACCACACCCGCGTCGTCATCGGCGGCGGCTATTTCCGCCAGGAGGCCGTGCTGGCCGGCGACCGCGACATCTCGCGCTTCCCCAACCCCTACGCCACCTCCTGCCTGGCCGGCGGCTGCTCGTCGGGCACGCCGCTCGCCCGCGTGATCGTGCATGACCCGAACACCAACAACGATCTCGACATCACGCTGAAGCAGGCCCTGCAGCCCGGCCAGCGGCCGACCTACGTCCCGGGCGATCCCACCGGGCCGGCCGGCAGCTACAAGGCCTTCGACACCATCGACCGCTTCAACTTCCAGCCCTACAACTACATCGAGACGCCGCTGGAGCGGGTCAGCCTCTTCGCCTCGGTCGACCAGGACATCACCGACGCCATCCGCTTCCGCGCCCGCGCCAGCTACGTGCAGCGCAAGTCGGCCAACCAGGCCGCGCCGCTGCCGCTGTTCGTCGGCCCCGACGCCGGCAACGGCAATCTGCTGGACACCGTCGCGATCGACGCCACCAACCCCTACAACCCCTTCGGCTTCACCCTCACCAACGGCACCTACTCCTTCGTTGGCCGCCGCCTGATCGAGGCGGGGCCGCGCCACTACGAGCAGACCGTCGACACCTTCAACATCACCGGGACCTTCGAGGGCGACCTGCCGATCGGCGACCGCACCTGGCACTGGGACGCCAACGCCGTCTGGTCGCGCAACCACGCCGACCAGACCTTCACCGGCAACGTCAACGCCGCCCGCGTGCAGCAGGCCCTGGGCCCGGTGGCGCTCTGCACCGGCGCCTGCGTGCCGCTGAACATCTTCGGCGGGGCCGGCACCATCACGCCCGCCCAGCTGGCCTTCATCGGCTTCACCCAGGCCGACTCCTCGCAACAGGAGCTGCACGACTATTCGGCCAACCTGACGGGCGACCTCTTCGACCTGCCGGCCGGCCCGCTGGCCTTCGCCGTCGGCCTCGAGCACCGCCAGACCGAGGGCTACTTCCGGCCCGACGCCATCGTCGCCGAGGGCCTCTCGGCCGACATCCCGGCCCAGCCCGCCAGCGGCAAGATCACCGTCAAGGAGGCCTATGGCGAACTGCGCATCCCGCTCCTCAAGGACGCGCCGTTCTTCAACCGGCTCGACGCTTCGGTGGCCGGGCGCTGGTTCGACTATTCGACCTCGGGTAGCGATTCCACCTACAAGGCCGGCTTCAACTGGCGGCCCGTCGACGAGGTGCTGGTCCGCACCTCCTGGGGCCAGGGCTTCCGGGCGCCTTCGATCGGCGAGCTCTTCGGCTCGGCCTCGCGCTTCGACCAGGAAATCACCGACCCCTGCTCGAGTTTCCTGACCAACGGGTCCAGCGCCACGGTGCGGGCCAACTGCATCGCCCACGGCGTGCCGGCCAGCGGCAGCTACACCCAGCTCAACCCGCAGCTGCCGGTGATCACCAGCGGCAACACCGCGCTCAAGCCCGAGACCAGCGAAAGCTGGAACTACAGCATCGTGTGGCAGCCCAAGGCCCTGCGCGACGCCTCCTGGGCCAGCGGCGGGTCGATCGAGGTCGCCTACTCCGACATCAGCCTCGACAACGCCATCCAGGCGCTGAACGGCCAGACCCTGCTCGACCGCTGCGCCGCCACCGGCGACCCGCTCTCCTGCGCCACCATCACCCGCACGGCCTCCGGCGCCGTCTCGGCGATCACCAACCCGCTCATCAACATCGGCGGCATCAAGACGCGCGCGGTGGACCTCAACATCCTCTGGTCCTCGCCCGAGACCGCCTTCGGCCGCTTCAGCCTGGTCTCCAACACCACCTTCCTGCTGGAGTTCACCGAGCTGCAGCCGACCTCGGCGGGCCTCACCGGCGTCAAGCGTGAGGGCACCGAACGCGGCAGCCCCGACCAGGCCTATCCGAAGACCAAGTCGAACCTCAGCCTCGACTGGGACAAGGCCGAATGGGGGGCGACGGCGACCCTGCGCTACATCTCGGCTGTCAACGAGACCCAGGTGGTCAACCGGCTGGACGCGCGGACCTACTTCGACGCCCAGATCCGCTGGACGCCGGGCTTCCTGCACGACGACTTCCGCATCGCCGCCGGCGTCAACAACCTCTTCGACAAGGACCCGCCGGGCTGCGTGAGCTGCGGCCTCAACAACTACGACCCGAACGCCTACGACGCGCCGGGCCGCTTCTTCTACCTGCGCCTGAGCTACCGCCAGTAGGCTGGACGGAAGAAAGCCACGGAAGACACGGAAGGCGCTTTCCGTGACTTCCGTGGCCATTTTCTTCTTCGAGAATTTGACTTCGCGCCCGGCCCGCCCGCATACCGGGCCGCGATGATCCCACGCTACGCCCGCAAGGAAGCCGCCGCGATCTGGAGCCCCCAGAGCCGCTTCAAGATCATGTTCGAGATCGAGGCCTACGCGGCCGACGCCATGGCGGACCTCGGCGTGATCCCCAAGGAAGCCGCCCGCGTCATCTGGGAAAAGGGCCGCGATGCGGTCTGGGACGCCGACCGCATCGACGAGATCGAGCGCGAGGTGAAGCACGACGTCATCGCCTTCCTCACCCACGTGACCGAGGTCGTGGGGCCGGAAGCCCGCTTCCTGCACCAGGGCATGACGAGCTCGGACGTCAACGACACCGCCCTCGCCGTGCAGCTCTGCCGCGCCACCGACCTCCTGCTCGAAGACGTCGACCTGGTGCTCGCCGCCCTCAAGAAGCGCGCCTACGAGCACCGTCTGACACCGACCGTCGGGCGCAGCCACGCCATCCACGCCGAGCCCACCACGTTCGGCCTCAAGCTCGCCGGCCACTACGCCGAGTTCGTGCGCGCCAAGGAGCGGCTGGCCATGGCCCGCTTCGAGATCGCCACCTGCGCCATCTCCGGCGCCATCGGCACCTTCGCCAACGTCGACCCGAAGGTGGAGGAATACGTCGCCGACAAGCTCGGCCTCGCCGTCGAACCCGTCTCGACCCAGGTGATTCCCCGCGACCGGCACGCCGCCTATTTCGCGGCCCTGGCCGTGGTGGCCTCCTCGATCGAGCGCCTGGCCGTCGAGATCCGCCACCTGCAGCGCACCGAGGTGCTGGAGGCGGAGGAGGCATTCGACCCGGGCCAGAAGGGCTCGAGCGCCATGCCGCATAAGAGGAACCCGATCCTCACCGAGAACCTCACCGGCCTCGCGCGCCTGGTCCGTTCCGCCGTTGTGCCGGCGCTGGAGGACGTGGCGCTGTGGCACGAGCGCGACATCAGCCACTCTTCGGTCGAGCGCGGCATCGCGCCGGACGCCACCGTGCATCTCGACTTCGCGCTTCGCCGCCTGGCGACCGTCGTCGAGCGCCTGGTGATCTACCCCGAGAACATGCTCAAGAATCTCGACCGCCTGGGCGGCCTCGTGCACTCGCAGCGCGTGCTCCTGGCCCTGACCCAGAAGGGCGTCGCCCGCGAGGCGGCCTATGCCGCCGTCCAACGGAACGCCATGCGGGTCTGGCGCGGCGAGGGCAATTTCCTGGAATTCCTGAAGGCCGACCCGGAGGTCACCCTCTCCGACGCCGAACTCGCCGAGCTCTTCGACCTCGGCTACCACTTCAAGAACGTCGATCGCATCTTCGCCCGCGTCTTCGGGGAGCAGGAGGAGCGCAAGGCATCCCAACGCTCGACGATCTCCGCCGCCTGAGCCTGGCCCTGCCGGGCGCCCACGAGGTCACCTACAAGGGCGACCCGTGGTTCAACGTGGGCAAGAAGACCTTCGCGCTGAATATCCGCGGCCGCACGATCCTGAAGCTCGAGCGGCAGCACCAGGAATTCCTGTTCGAGGTTCGCCCCGACACCTTCTCGAAATGCCCGGTCGCCACCAGCTACTGGAGCTACGTCGACCTAGACCGCCTCGACGACGCCGAACTCGCCGACCTGGTGCTGGAGGCCTGGTCACAGATCGTCCCGAAGAAGATCAGCCGCCCCTACCTGGCCTCGATCCGGCAGGCCGGCTGAGCGCCAATAGGCGACCTCGAGCTCCGGCCGTGAAACGTCGGGTTCGCCGCGTGGCCATGCCGGGGCGATACATTTCTGATCTCGTCCGGTCGGCGTGACGTCATGGCCGTCGCGCCATAAGAAGGTCGGATGACCAGCGCGGCGACTTACCCAATCGGCGTTCCAGGGCGGGCGTGGGGCGACGCGGAGCGAAACGAGTGGCGGGCCCGCCAGGCGCGGCTCAGGCGCTACGATCGCGACGTGCTGCCGCGGATCGAAGCCCTGGCGAAGACCTTCGAGCGGATCGCCTATGGCCGCCTCGACTACGCGGGCGAAGCCTACGTCCTTTACGCCCTGAAGAGCCGCGACTGGGATCCCTCTCTGCCCGCCGCTCTCGTGACGGGCGGTGTCCACGGCTACGAGACCAGCGGCGTCATGGGCGCCCTGCAGTTCCTGGAAACCCGCGCCGAAGGCTACGCCGGACGGATCAACCTGCTTTCAGCGCCCTGCGTCAGCCCGTGGGCCTATGAACGCATCAACCGGTGGAACTACGACGCCCTCGATCCCAACCGGAATTTCCGCGCCGACGCGCCGGTCCGGGAGGCCACGCAGCTCATGGCGCTGGTCGCGCCCCTGCGGGATCAAATCCGGCTGCATATCGATCTCCACGAAACCACCGACAGCGACGAAAGTGAGTTCAGGCCCGCCCTGGCGGCGCGCGATGGCGAGGCCTTCGAGCCTGGGCTCGTGCCGGACGGCTTCTACCTGGTCACCGATACGGAGAACCGGAACCTGCCGTTCCAGGAGGCGATCATCCGCGCGGTGGAGCCGGTGACCCACATCGCCTCGCCCGACGCAGCGGGGAACATCATCGGCTGCCCGGTCCTGGCCCACGGCGTGATCGAATACCCGCAAGAGAAGTACGCCATGTGCCCCTCTATCACCGGGGCGACCTACGCCACCACCACCGAAGTCTATCCCGACAGCCCGCGGGCCACCCCACAGCAGTGCAACGACGCCCAGGTCGCCGCCGTATGTGCGGCGCTGGACTACCCCCTGGGATAGGGTGACGCTCGAACGTGCGCAGGGCCTTTGAGCGACGACGCCTAACGCATCGTCGGGTCGGACCGATTGTGGCAGGCCGGGCCTCTGTTCGGGGCGCCCGGCGGCCGCGCGGCGACTACTTCCCCTCGCGGACGCCTTCGCGCGCCTGGGCCAGCAGCTCAGCCATCTTCATGCGCACTTCGCCCTCGGTGATCGTGACGCCCGCGCCCTTCAGGTCCTCAAAGACCTTGCGCAGGACGTCTTCCTCGCCCGGCTGCTCGAAGTCGGACTTCACGACGGCCTGGGCGTATTCGGCGACATGCTTGTCCGAGAGGCCCATCAGGCCGGCCGCCCATTCGCCCAGCGCGCGGTTGCGGCGCGCTGAGGCCTTGAACTCCTGCTCTTGATCGAGCGCGAAACGCTTCTCGAAACCACGTTCACGGTCGTCAAAGGTCGTCATGTGGTCCCCAAAAAGGCGTCGCTCAAAAACCTGCGAACGGGCGTTCCCATATCCCGCGCGGCCCCGGGTCGCAATCAAAAGGCGGCGCCGCCGCGAGGTTTGCGCCCTTGCGCCGCATCCGCTAATTTCGCGCCGCCTCATAGGGAGCGAGACGCCGAGTCGGATCCGCGCGCGGGGGAAGAACCGCGCGCGTTTTTCGTTTCGCCGACCGGCAAAGCCCTCGCCCGCGGAGAAGGCACGACGATGACTCGCCGTAAGAAGATCTACGAGGGCAAGGCCAAGATCCTCTATGAGGGACCTGAGCCGGGCACGCTCATCCAGTACTTCAAGGACGACACCACCGCCTTCGACGCCACCAAGAAGGCGGTGCTGGAGGGCAAGGGCGTCATCAACAACCGCATCAGCGAGCACATCATGACGCGGTTGAGCTCGATCGGCGTGCAGAACCACTTCATCAAGCGGCTGAACCTGCGCGAGCAGCTGATCCGCGAGGTGGAGATCATCCCGCTCGAAGTGGTCTGCCGCAATGTGGCGGCCGGGTCGCTCTCGACCCGCCTGGGCCTGCCCGAGGGCCAGGCCCTGCCCCGCTCGATCATCGAGTTCTACCTGAAGGACGACAAGCTGCACGACCCGATGGTCGCCGAGGAGCACATCACCGCCTTCAACTGGGCCTCCACCCAGGAGATCGACGACATGATGGCGCTGACGCTGCGGGTGAACGACTTCCTGACCGGCATGTTCGGCGCGGTCGGCATCACCCTGGTCGACTTCAAGATCGAGTTCGGCCGCGTCTGGGAGAACGACTTCGCCCGCATCATCCTGGCCGACGAGATCAGCCCCGACAGCTGCCGCCTCTGGGATTCGATGACCAACGAGAAGCTGGACAAGGACCGCTTCCGCCGTGACCTGGGCAACGTGATCGAAAGCTACACCGAAGTCGCCCGGCGGCTCGGGATCATGAAGGAGATGCCGACCGTGATCCAAGGAGGCCTCCACTAGTGCGGGCGATTGTGCATGTGTCTCTGAAGCCCGGCGTCCTCGACGTGCAGGGCAAGGCCGTCGAGCAGGCCCTGCATGGCCTGGGCTGGAGCGGCGTCGAACACGTCCGCGTCGGCCGCACCATCGAGTTCGACCTCGCCGCCAAGGACGCCGCGGCCGCCGAGGCCGAGGTCAAGGCCATGTGCGACAAGCTCTTGGCCAACACGGTGATCGAAAGCTACCGCGTGGAGGTGGCGTGAGGCGGACGTCCGCCCTCACCCTCCTCCTGTCGCTGCTGGCCGCTTGCGCGCCGAAGTCCGAGCCGGCCGTCCCGGCGCCGATCGCACTCGACTGCGCCCAGCCGTTCGAGGCCCAGGCCGCCGCGATCACCGCCCAGCCCGGCCTCGTCCCCGCGCCCAAGGAAGCCGGCGAGCCCTACCGCTTCTACACCACCGCCGACGGCCACGTGTCCTATGTGGTCACCGAGCCCGGCGCGCCGGGGCACCCCGCCCTGGTCCGCCAGGATGCGACGGGCGGCCAGATGAAGACCACCGGCTGCGCCTACGGAAACAAGCACGGCTACGAACAGCTCCAGGCCTACGTCGAGAGCCTGAAGGCGGGCGCGCGCAAATGAACCGCCTCCGCCCCACATCCTCCAACCTCACGGACCTCCGCGTATGAAAGCCGCCGTCATCGTCTTCCCGGGCTCCAACTGCGACCGCGACTGCAAGGTGGCGATCGAGCGCTCGACCGGCGCCCACGTCGATATGGTCTGGCACGGCGATACGGCGCTTCCCGATGGTCTGGACCTGATCGTCCTTCCGGGCGGCTTCTCCTATGGCGACTACCTGCGCTGCGGGGCCATGGCCTCGCTCTCGCCGGTGATGGCCGAGGTGAAGGCCGCCGCCGAGCGCGGGGTGGCGACCGTCGGCATCTGCAACGGCTTCCAGGTGCTCTGCGAGGCCCGGATGCTGCCGGGGGCCCTCTTGCGCAACGAGCGCCTCAAATACGTCTGCAAGGCCGTGGAGTTGGAGGTCACCAACGCCCAGACCCGCTTCACCGCGGGCTATGCGGGGCGCCGCCAGGTGGCGATGACCGTCGGCAACGGCGAGGGCAACTTCTTCGCCGACGAGCCGACGCTGGACCGGCTGGAGGGCGAAGGCCAGGTGGTCTTCCGCTACCTCGACAACCCCAACGGCTCGGCGCGCGGCATCGCCGGCATCGTCAACGGCAGGGGCAACGTGCTGGGCCTGATGCCGCACCCCGACCGCGCCTTCGAAGCCGAGCTCGGCTCCGCCGACGGCGCCATCCTCTTCCAGAGCGCGCTCGCCAGCGCCTAGGGTCAGTCCATGAAGCTTAAGCTTGTTCTCGCGGGCCTCGCCGCCCTCGCCCTCGCCGCGCCCGCCGCCTTCGCCCAAAAGCCCGCCGCCGCGCCCGGCCCCCTCTCGCCGATGACCCCGGACATCCCGGCCCAGTTCGACTTCCCGACCGCGAAGAACGACTGGATCAAGCGCACGGTGATGATCCCCATGCGCGACGGGGTGAAGCTCTACACCGTCATCGTCATGAAGAAGGGCGCCCGCGACGCCCCGATCCTGCTCACCCGCACGCCCTACAACGCCAAGAAGCGCGCCGAGCGGATGGCCTCGCCGCACATTGAGGCGGAGCTGGCGCAGATGGACGAGCCCTTCGTCACCGACGGCTACATCCGCGTCTACCAGGACATCCGCGGCAAGTACGGCTCGGAGGGCGACTACGTGGTCACCCGCCCGCTGATCGGCCCGCTGAACCACACCAAGGTCGACCACGCCACCGACGCCTGGGACACCATCGACTGGCTGGTGAAGAACACCCCCGAGACCAACGGCCGGGTCGGCATGATCGGCTCCTCCTACGACGGCTTCACCACGCTCATGGGCCTGATCAACCCGCATCCGGCGCTGAAGGCCGCCGTGCCGCAAAGCGCCATGGTCGACGGCTGGATGGGCGACGACTGGTTCCACTACGGCGCCTTCCGCCAGACCAACTTCGACTACTTCACGGGCCAGATGAGCGACCGCGGCGAGGGCAAGCCGATCCCGCGCCAGAGCTTCGACGACTACACGAACTTCCTGCGGGCGGGCTCGGCCGGCGACTACGGCCGCGCCGCGGGCCTCGACCAGATCCCCTACTGGCGCAAGGTCACCGAGCACCCGGCCTACGATGAGTTCTGGAGCGCCCAGGCGCTGGACAAGGAGCTCGCCAGGCAGCCGCTGAAGGTGCCCACCATGTGGGTCGGCGCCCTTTGGGACCAGGAGGACATGTGGGGCACCATCCACGCCTACCTGGCCACCGAGCCCAAGGACGCCAGGAACGACATGAACTACCTGGTGCTGGGGCCCTGGCGGCACTCCGGCGTCAACTACGAGCAGCGGCAGCTCAACGCCCTGAAGCTGCCCGGCGACACCGCGACCGAGTTCCGCCTGAAGGTGCTGAAGCCCTTCCTCGATTCCCACCTGAAGACCGATGCGCCCAGGGCCGACACCCCGCCGGTGTTCATCTTCCGCACCGGCGACATGCAATGGGACCGCCTGCCCAAGTGGCCGCTCGCCTGCGAGAGCGGCTGCGCGTCGCAGATGAAGCCGCTCTATCTGCAGCCGGGCTTAGGCCTCGGCTTCGACGCGCCCGCGGCGTCCGCGGCCGCCTTTGACGAATACGTCTCCGATCCGGCCAAGCCCGTGCCCTACGTCCGCCGCCCGGTGCGCTCCGACGACGGCGACCAGTGGCGCTACTGGCTCACCACCGACCAGCGGCATGCGGACGGCCGCCCCGACGTCCTGACCTACATGAGCCCGCCGCTGACCGCCCCGCTGCGGATCTCCGGCGCGCCGATCGTAAACCTCTTCGCCTCGACCAGCGGCACGGACTCCGACTGGGTGGTGAAGATCATCGACGTCTATCCGGATGTCGTGCCGAGCCAGGTCGAGCTGGGCGGCTACGAGCTGCCCATCGCCATGGACATCTTCCGCGGCCGCTACCGCGAGAGCTTCGAGACGCCCAAGCCGATCCCGTCAGGCTCGGTGGAGAAATACCGCTTCGTCCTGCCGACGGCGAACCACGTCTTCCTGCCGGGACACCGGGTGATGGTGCAGATCCAGTCGAGCTGGTTCCCGCTCTACGACCGCAACCCGCAGACCTTCGTCCCCAACGTCTTCTTCGCCAAGCCCACGGACTATGTGAAGGCGACGCAGCGGATCTTCCACGCGGGCGACCAGGCCACCAACATCGAGCTCCCGGTGGCGGAGGCGCGCTGAGCCCGAGGAGCTTCGCCGACCGGCCTAGCGGCGCGCGACGATCGAACGGTCAAGCGGCGGGGCGCTGGGGTCAGGGGCGTCGCGCATGAACCGCACCTCGATCGACGGCGGCAGGTTCGGAAACACCTTGGCGGTCAGCTTCACGGCTACGTCGCCGCGCCGCCAGACGCCGGCCGGGCCCATGCCCTGGTCCGACCGGTCGAGCGCCGGCCCATAGGCCGCGTCCAACCGACTTGCGAGCGCGGCCATGAGGCTGCGGTATTGCTCCGGATCGTCGCTCTGCAGGTTCATGTTGACCTCGACGTCCGTAGCGGCGTGATCGATGAACGTCACCATGGCCATCGCGGGAAAGCCGAACAGGGCCGCGGGCGCGAAGACTTCGTCGCTGTAGCGAGGCCCACTGTACGCGCTTGGCTGCTGCGGAAGCGCCATGTGGAAGGGCGCCGGCAACACAGAGGCGACTTGGTCCGGCGTCATGCCTTCGCGGACGCCATTCCAAAGCTCCAGACCTGTCGCGGGAATCCCGCCCGGGTTGGAAACCTTCGCTGGCGAGGACTTGCAGGACACAGGCTGCATTCCGGCGGCCATAAGTTCGGCGAGGTGCTCGGCGGACCTGTCGTAGCCGGCTTCCGCTGCCTGTTCGAACCAGCACCAGGCCGCCTTGGGATCGGCCGGCCTGCCGAGGCCCTTCAAAGTCATGAAACCGATCTGGTTCAGCGCCGTGAGGTCGCCCTGCTTGGCCGCCGCCTGGTAGAACCCCATCGCTCGGTCGTAGTCGACCGGCACGCCCCAGCCCATCTGGTATATCTTGCCAATGCCGGTGACGGCGAACGCGTCGCCCTTGGCCGCCCGCAGCTCCAGGATGTGGCGACCCCGCCGATAGTCGCCGTTCGCCAGCAGCTCGAGGGCGTCGCAGGTGTCGCACTGCGCGTCGTCCGCGGGAACCGCCACCTCGTTCTGGGGCGCGCCCGGCGGCGACGGAAGGGCGACCGCAGGCCCGGACAGCGCGAAAACCAACCCCAAGGCCAGGAACTTTTTCACCGGAAGCCTCCGCGCAGATGACGTCGACGAGGGTGCGGAACTTGCGGTTAAGTTCGGGTTCTGGGGTCTGGCTAATTCGCCTTAAGCATGGCGCGCGACGAGAAGGAATGCCGATGGACGGGTCCTGTCATTGCGGCGCGGTGCGCTGGCGCTTCGAGGGCGCGCCGACCTCGGCGACCTCTTGCAACTGCAGCATCTGCCGACGGCATGGCGCGCTCTGGGCCTACGGATTTGAGGGCGAGGCCTTCACGCTCTCCGGCGAGACGGCGGCCTATGCCTGGGGTCGCGAGTCGCTCGCGTTCCACTTCTGCGCGCGGTGCGCCTGCGTGGCCGCCTGGCTCACCACCCGTCGCGGCGAGGATGGACGCCTTTACGGAGCGGTGAACCTGCGCCTCGCCGACGAGCCGGACGCGGTCGCCGCGGTCCCGATGGTCCACCACGACACGGTCACGAAGAGCGATCTGCCCCGCGACGGGCGATGCGTTGCCGACGTTTGGGCCTGAGGCGGCCTAGCGCTTGGCCAGGGTCGGCGCGGCCATGCCGTCGATCAGCTCGTCGCCGCCCAGGGTGCGGTAGAGGGTCACCAGGTTGTCGGCCTTGATCAGCCGCGTCGAGGCCAGCGTGCGCCGCGCCGCGTAGAGCGTGCGCTGGGCTTCCAGGCTGTTCAGGAATGGGTCCACGCCCTGCTTGTAGCGAGCGTCGGCCAGGACGTACTCGTCGTTGGCGGCGGCCACCAGGTTGTTCTGCGCGCTCATCTGGTCGTTGATCGTCCCGCGCCGCGCGAGCGCATCGGACACTTCGCGGAACGCCGTCTGGATCGCCTGCTGGTACTGCGCCAACGCCAGGTCGCGCTGCCCCTTGGCCAGCGACAGGTTCGCCACATTGGCCCCGCCGGCGAAGATCGTCTGGGCCGCTGAACCGGACACCGTCCAGTTGAAGTTCTTGCCATTGAAGAGGGCGCCGAGCTGCGGGCTCGCCGCGCCGGCCAGGGCCGTCAGGCTGATGGTCGGGAAGAAGTTGGCCCGCGCCGCCCCGATCTGGGCGTTGGCGGCGCGCAGCCGGTACTCGGCCTGCGCCACATCGGGCCGGCGCAGCAGCACCCGCGAATCCATCCCCGCCGGGACCTCACCCAGCAGCCCGTCGACGCTCTCGATGGAGCCCGGCAGGTCCGCGTCGGCCACCTTGGCGCCGACCAAGAGCTCCAGCGCGTTGCGGTCCTGGGCCACGATGGTCGTCAGGTCGGCCACGTCGGAGTTCGCCTGCTCCAGCACGGTCTGCGCCTGGCGCAGGTCGGTGCGCGGCGCGATGCCGCCGGAAAGCCGCGCCTGGGTCAGCTCCACGCTGCGCTGGGCGCTGGTCACCGTCTCCGTCGCCACGGCCAGCAGGCTGCGGTCGGTGGCCAACGTCAGGTAGGCATCGGCCACCTCGGCCACCAGCGTCAGGCGCGCAGCGTGCACGCCGGCTTCGCTCGCGAAATACTGCTGCTGGGCGGCGTGACTCAGCGAGCGCAGCCGCCCGAACAGGTCGATCTCGAAGGAACTGAAGCCGACGTCGGCGTCGTAGCTGCGCGTGGTTTCCCGCGGGTTGGTCACCGTGCCATTGGGCTGGATCGTCGTGACCTTGCCGTGGCTCTCGCTGGCCCCGACGGTCGCCTCGATCCGCGGTAGGAGTTGGGCGCGCTGCACGCGGTACTGGGCGCGCGCAATGGTGACGTTGGCCATGGCGATCGCCAGGTCCTGATTGTTGGTCAGCGCCTGGCCGATGATCGCCTGCAGGTGCGCGTCCTTGAAGACATCGCGATAGCTGAGCGACGGCAAGGGCGCGGCGCTGGCCGTCGGATAGGCGGCGCCCACCGGCCAGGTCTGCGGCACGGCCGGCGCCGGGCGCACATAGCGCGGCTCGAGCGTGCAGCCGGCCAGGGCGGCGCCGACGAGCAGGAGGGAGAGCGCCTTTCTCATGCCGGCGCTCCGCCTGCCGCTTCGCCGGGGGCGTGTTCCGGGGCATGCCGGTTGCGGAAGATCATCCGGACCATCACGAAGAACATGGGCACGAAGAAGATCGCCAGCACCGTGGCGGTCAGCATTCCGCCGATCACCGCCGTTCCGATGGCGATGCGGCTCTGGGCGCCGGCGCCGGTGGAGATCGCCAGCGGGAAGACGCCGAAGATGAAGGCCAGGCTGGTCATCAGGATCGGCCGCAGGCGCAGGCGCGCCGCCTCCAGCGCCGCCTCGAAGGGCTTGGCGCCCTTGCGCTCGGCGGCCTCGGCGAACTCGACGATCAGGATCGCGTTCTTGGCCGACAGGCCCATGGTGGTGAGCAGCCCCACCTGGAAATAGACGTCGTTGGTCAGGCCGCGGAGCGCCACGGCGAGCGCCGCGCCCAAGAGGCCGATCGGGATCACCAGCATCACCGAGAACGGCACCGACCAGCTCTCGTAGAGCGCCGCCAGGCACAGGAAGACCACCAGCAGGGAGATCCCGTAGAGCATCGGCGCCTGGCCGCCCGAGAGCCGCTCCTGGAAGGACAGCCCGCTCCAGGCTACCGAGGTGCCCGGCAGCTTGGCCGCGATCGCGGAGATGTGGTCCATGGCCTCGCCCGAGCTCTTGCCCTCCGCGGCGTCGCCCTGGATCTCGTAGTTGGACACCCCGTTGAAGCGGTTGAGCGTCGTCGGCGCCTGCGACCAGCTGATCCGCGCGAAGGACGAGAACGGCGCCATCTCGCCCGTCGACGAGCGGGCGTACCAGTTGGCGAGGTCCTCGGGCCGGCTGCGGTACTGCGCATCGCCCTGCACGAAGACCCGCTTCACCCGCCCGCGGTCGACGAAGTCGTCCACGTAGTCGCCGCCCCAGGCGGCGGTCAGCGTCTGGTCGACCTGCGCCTGGGCGATGCCGAGCGCGCCGACCTTCTCCTCGTCGAGGTCGACGCTGAGCGTCGGCGTGTCGTCGAGCGAGTTCTGGCGCACGCCGGTCAGGACGGGATCGTTGCGCGCTTCGGTCAGAAGCTGGTTCATCTCCGCCTTGAACTGCTCGCGGCTCAGGCCGCCCGAGTTCAGGAGCTCCATGGTGAAGCCGCTGGATTGGCCGAGCCCCCGCACCGGCGGCGGATTGAGCGCGAAGAACTGCACGTCGCGCAGCTGCGCGCCGAGGGCGCGGTTCGCCCGCTGGGTGATCGCCGCGGAGGTGTTCTCCTTGCCCTTGCGCTGGTCCCACGGCGCGAACGACAGGAACCCGCGGCCGGCGTTCTGGCCGGCGCCCGCCTGGCCCTGGCCCAGCACCGCGTAGACCGCGGTTACGTTGGCCTTCTCCTTGGTCAGGAAGTAGCGCTCGATCTGCTTCACCGCCGCCAGTGTCCGGCTCATCGTGGCCCCGGGCGGCAGGGTGTACTGAAGCTGCGCGATGCCCTGGTCTTCCGAGGGCAGGAAGCTGGTGGGCAGGCGCAGGAACACGACCACCAACACGGCGACCAGCACGCCGTAGACGATCATCGCCACGCGCATGCGCCCGATCACCCAGGCGACGCCTCGCTTGTAGCGTTCGGCGGTCCTGTTGAACCACGCGTTGAAGCGCAGGCCGAACCTGTGCAGCACGCGGTCGACGACATTGCTGTCGTGACGCTCCTCGCCCGGCCGCTTCAGCAGGGTCGCGGCCAGCGCCGGGGAGAGCACCAGGGCCACCACCACCGACAGCACCATCGACGAGACGATGGTGATCGAGAACTGCCGGTAGATGACGCCCACCGACCCGCCGAAGAAGGCCATCGGCAGGAACACCGCCGAGAGCACCAGCGCGATGGCGATCAGCGCCATCTGCACCTGGTCCATCGACTTGATCGTCGCGTCCCTGGGCGAGATCCCCGGCTCCTCCTCCATCACCCGCTCGACGTTCTCCACCACCACGATGGCGTCGTCGACGAGGAGGCCGATGGAGAGCACCAGGCCGAACAGGGTCAGCACGTTGATGCTGAAGTGGAAGACCGCGAGGATGCCGAATGTGCCCAGCAGCACCACGGGCACGGCGATCGCCGGGATCAGCGTCGCGCGCCAGCTCTGCAGGAAGACGAACATCACGAAGACCACCAGGATGATCGCCTCGATGAGGGTCTGCACCACCTCACGGACCGACAGCTTGATGAAGGCCGTGGAGTCGTTCGGGAAGGCGTACTTGTAGCCCGGCGGGAAGGTCTTCGAGCGCTTGACGATCTCGGCGCGGACCAGCTCGGCGGTCTTCAGCGCGTCGGCGCCCGGCGCCAGGGAGACCGCGATGCCCGCGCCGGGGTGGGCGTTCAGCCGGCTGAGCGTCGTGTAGCTCTCGCTGCCCAGGTCGACACGCGCGACGTCGCCCAGCAGAACCTTGGACCCGTCGGTCTGGGTCTTGATGATGATCTTGCGGAACTGGTCGGCCGTCGTCAGGCGCGAGTGGGCCGTCACCGTGGCGTTCAGCTGCTGGCCTTCCGGCGACGGCAGCCCGCCGATCTGGCCGGCGGCGACCTGGGTGTTCTGCGCCTGGATGGCGCTGATCACGTCGCCGGGCACCGCCTTGACGCGCGCCAGTTTGAACGGGTCGAGCCAGATGCGCATGGCGTACTGCGCGCCGAACACATTGATGTCGCCGACGCCCGGGATGCGGCCGATGGCTTCCTGCATGTTCGAGACGAGGTAGTCGGAGACGTCGGCGCTCGTCTGGCGGTCGCTCTCGTCATAGATCGAGGTGATCAGCAGGAAGTCGGGGTTCGACTTGGTGACCACCAGCCCCTGCTGCTGCACCTCCTGCGGCATCCGCGGCAGCGCCTGCTGGACCTTGTTCTGCACCTGGACCTGGGCGATGTCCGGGTTGGTCCCCTTCTGGAAGGTCACCGTGACCGTGACCTGCCCCGCCGAGTTCGAGTTGGCGGAGAAGTAGATCATCCCGTCGATGCCGGTGAGCTGCTGCTCGATGATCTGGGTGACGCTGGCCTCCAGCACCTCGGCCGAGGCGCCCGGATAGGTGGCGCGGATGTTCACCGACGGCGGGGCGATGTCGGGGTACTGCTCGACAGAAAGGGTGCCGATCGCGCCCATCCCCGCCAGCATGATCACGATGGCGATCACCCAGGCGAAGACCGGCCTGTCGATGAAGATCCGGGAGATCATCCTGGCCTCAGGCCCCGCGGCGCGGGCTGCCGCCTGAGCCGCCGGCTCCGCCCGGACGCTGGCGCGGCGCAGAGCCGGCCGGCACGGGATGGACCGGCTGGTTGGCCTTCACATTGGCCAGGCCCTCGGTGATCACCTTGTCGCCGGGCGCGAGGCCCGCCGTCACCAGCCACTTGTCGCCGACCGTGCGGTCCGCCCTGACGGTCCGCAGCACCGCCTTGTTGCCCGGCCCGACCAGATAGACGGTCGCGTTGCCGCGCGGATCGCGTGAGACGCCCTGCTGCGGCGCGAGGATCACGTCGTGGGCCGTCGCCTGCGAGAGGTGCGCGCGCACGTACATGCCCGGCAGCAACAGGCCCGTAGGGTTGGGGAAGGTCGCCCGCAGCGTCACCGTGCCGGTGTTCTGGTCGACCACCGGTTCGGAGAACTCGACGCGGCCGGGCGTCGCGTAGGCGCTGCCGTCCTCCAGCGTCAGCGTCACGGCCGCCGAAGAGCTTGTCACGCCGCCCGAGGTGAGCTCGCGCCGCAGCGACACCAGGTCGGCGCTCGACTGCTGGATGTCCACGAAGATCGGGTCGAGCCGCTGGATCGAGGTGAGCGGGTCGGTCTGGCCCGTGGTGACCAGGGCGCCGGTGGTCACCAGCGAGCGGCCGATGCGTCCGGCGATCGGCGCCGGCACGCGGGTGAAGCGCAGGTTGATCCTCGCCGTGTCGAGGGCCGCCTTGGCCTGCGCCACCTGGGCCACGGCCTGGTTCGCCGCCGCGCGGGCGTCGGTGTAGTCCTGCTTGCTGACCGCCTCGATGTCGGCGAGCGGCTTGTAGCGCGCCGCCTTGGCCTCCGCCGCCTCCCGCGTCGCCTGGGCGTTGGCGAGGTTGGCTTCGGCTTGCGCCACCGCCGCCTGGTAGAGGCTGGGGTCGATCTCGTAGAGCGTCTGGTCCTTCTTGACGATGCTCCCCTCGACGAACCGGCGCGCCTTGATCACGCCGGCCACCTGCGGACGGACCTCGGAGGTCTCATAGGCGGTCGTTCGGCCAGCCAGCTCGATCTCCAGCGGCACGGTCTGGGTGGTCATCACCACATAGCCGACCTCAGGGGTGCGCTGGGGCTTCTTGGCCTCCTTCGCGCCGCAGGCCGACAGGGCCACGAGAAGAGCCAGAGCAGGCAGGTGGGAGAGCTTCAGCAAGGCGCGCAACCGCAAGACCTAGGTTCTAAAGGATAACCCACAGCGGGTCATGAGGAGGAATCCGCCAGCCCTATCGTCCAGCAAGCGCGGCGTGTCGAGGCAGATACGACCGAAACGCGACGACAGAATGTCGGATTGTTACCCGACGAACGCGTCGGCCTTCGCCGTGGAAATATACAGCCGTGCTCAGGCGCCCCTCACCTTGGGGAATGCTTGTCGCCGCCGCCTTGAAGGTTAGGGTGGCGCCGAGGAAACAAAAGGAGCGGGTCATGGCGGATTTTGGAGGCGACCTCGAACTTGAGGACTTCCGCGCCGAAGCGCGCGCCTGGCTGGATGCGAATTTCCCCAGGTCCCTCGCCGGCAAGGGCGCCGTGGCCATGTCCGAGCGCCAGGGCCAGAGCCCCGACCTCGCCCGCTGGCGCAAGGCGATCGGCGACAAGGGCTGGGCGACGCCCACCTGGCCGACCCAGTACGGCGGCGGCGGCCTCTCGCCCCAGCAGGCCCGCGTGCTCAGCCAGGAGATGGCCAAGGCCGGCGCCTTCAATCCCCTGCTCTTCGGCATGGGCATCACCATGATCGGCCCGACGATCCTCGACTACGGGACCGAGGCCCAGAAGCAGCAGCACATCCCGCCCATCGTCCGCGGCGAGGTCCAATGGTGCGTCGGCTATTCCGAGCCCAACGCGGGCTCGGACCTGGCCTCCCTGCAGACCAAGGCCGTCGACGCCGGTGACCACTGGGTCATCAACGGCCAGAAGACGTGGACGAGCGGCGCGCAATACTCCGACTGGTGCGGCCTGCTGACCCGCACCGACTTCAGCGCTAAGAAGCACGACGGCATCTCGTTCATGCTGGTGGACATGCATCAGCCGGGGATCGAGACCCGGCCCATCGCCCTGATCGCCGGGGCCTCGCCCTTCTGCGAGACCTTCTTCACCGACGCGGTTGCACCCAAGGACGCCCTCCTGGGGCAGCTCAACGTGGGCTGGACCGTGGGCAAGCGGCTCCTGCAGCACGAGCGGGCCAGCCAGACCGGCGCCATCGGCGGCGGCCGCACCGTGCCGCTGAACCAGATCGCCAAGCGCTATGTCGAGGTCGACGCCGACGGCCGCATCGCCGACCAGGACCTCCGCACCCGCCTCGTGCGCCACGAGATGGACGCCAGGATCCACGGCCTCACCCTCGCCCGCGTCATGGCCGAGTCCAAGGAAGCCAACGGCGCCACCAACGGCGCCTCGGTCCTGAAGAACTCCGCCACCCACGTGGCCCAGACCCGCGCCGAGCTGACCCTGGAGATCATGGGCGCTCAGGGCCTTGGCTGGCAGGGCGACGCCTTCAGCCGCGAGGAGATCGAGACGGTGCGCGGCTGGCTCTCCGGCAAGGCGATGTCGATCTACGGCGGATCCTTCGAGATCCAGAACAACATCATCTCCAAGCGCATCCTGGGCCTTCCCGACAACACCCAGTCGAGCTGAGGCGTTCGCCCCACCCTGATCGTCATGGCCCGGCTTGTCCGGGCCACCCATGATCTCGACGTTGAAGAATGTGCGCCGGCGGCGCCGCGAATCCCCCTGCGCATTTCGGTGTTCATGGGTCGCCCAGACAAGCCGGGCCATGACGACGTGGGAAAGCTCCGCCTAGTCCTGCAATCCCCGCATCCGTTCCTGCAGCCCCTTGAAGAACGGCGGGATGTCCTTGTGCTTGAACGGGGCGAAGGTCGCCTTGGCCGCCTCCAGGCGCGCCTTCATGTCCTTGACGACCTCGGGGTAGTTCGCCGCCACGCTGTAGTTCTCGGACGGATCGGCCTTCAGGTCGAAGAGCTCCGAATAGCCCAGCATCGACATCGGGAACTTGGCCGCCCGGTAGTAGATGCCGTCGATCAGCTTCCAGTCCTGGGTGCGGATGGCGATCGGCGTCTCGTTGTCGAAGAGCACGATCTGGTCGTGCGGTGACGGCGCGCCGGCGCTCAGCACCTTGGTGACGTCGCGCCCGTCCAGCACCACGCCCTCCAGCGGCGGCAGGCCCGCCATCGCGCGGAAGGTCGGCAGCATGTCCACGCCGCTGACGATCGAGCCCACCCGCTTGCCGGCCGGGAACCGCCCCGGCGCCCACGCGATGAACGGCACCCGGTAGCCGCCGTCGAACCCGCCGCCGCCCTTGCGCTCGCGCAGCCAGCCCGGCGAGCCCTCGAACCACGGGCCGTTGTCGGAGGTGAAGATCACCACCGTGTCGCGTTCGAGCTTCAGCGCCTTCAGCTTGGCGAGCAGGCGGCCCACGATCGAATCGATCTCCTGCACCACCGCCCCGTAGGGGCCGGCGAAGGTCTTGCTGTCGAAGGGCGCGTGCGGGTGCTCGGGCAGGTGAGGCGCGCTCAGTGCCAGCTCGACGAAGAACGGCCGGTCCTTGTTGGCTTCGATGAACCGCTCGGTGTGCTCGTAGAACTGCTGCTGCAGCTGCGGATAGTCGACCGGGCTCTTCACCGTCTCGTCCGAGCCGGCGTGCGCCTCGTAGAGCGAGAGCGGGCTCATGTCGTGGCTGTAGGGGATGCCGAAGAAGGCGTCGAAGCCGTGCTTGGTCGGCGGCCAGGCGGGTCCCAGATGGCCCAGGTGCCACTTGCCGAACAGCGCCGTGGCGTAGGCCGGCTTCAGCGCCTTGGCGATGGTCACCTCGCTCAGCGGCAGGCCGCGGTCGTCCTGCTGCATGATGACCTCGTAGCCGAGGCCGGTGCGCACCGGATAGCGGCCGGTCAGGAGGCCCGCCCGCGACGGGCTGCAGAGGTTGGCCGGCGCGTAGTAGTCCGTCAGCACCACGCCTTCGCGGGCCATCTTCTCGATCTGCGGCGTCTTGATGCCGCCGGGCTCATAGACGCTGACGTCGCCGTAGCCGAGGTCGTCGCAGAGCACGATCACGAAGTTCGGCGGCCGTCGCGCCTCCCCGCGCGCCGCCGGGGCGGCCAGGGTCGCCAACGCCGCGCCCGCGCCCTGCAGCAAAGTCCTGCGCTTCATCGTTTCCCCCGCCCAGCCTGTTTTGCGGGCAGCATGGACCGCTTCAGCGCTATCTGACGAGTCGCGAGGCGGGCTTCAGATGCAAAAAAGGCAGCCCTTTCGGACTGCCTTCGCCGCTTCCCCTGTTTCCGCGCAGGACCGAAATCCTGGGAAGCGTCGCGGGGCCCCACGCCCTGACAGTCGAGGAGATCGACCGCCGTTAATGAAGTTGATCGCTCCGAGAACGCCGTAAGGCAATAGGCCACAACCACAGTGCGAAAAGAGGCCGCCCGGCTGTGGCGGCGACGCAACGCCCCGAAATGGCCTCAATCGGGGCAAGCGGCGGACACATCTGAAGGGTTTATGGTGAATGTCGGCTGATCGGCATCCGGTCCGGATCCTGAACAGCCCCCCCAGCCCCCCAGATTGGGCGCAGGTCGGCCGACGCTTTCCTCCCATTGTGATCGAACCGCGCGCAAGCCGCTTTCGCGCGCCCGTGGCAGGCCGGCAGCTATCGCGCTCGCTTCCGAGTCCGGCTAGAAGCCCGGCATGAGCGCCCAGCCCTCCAAGACCATGGCCGAAACGGCCGCCGAGTACGGCCTCAGCCGGTCCGAATACGACGTCATCGTCCAGCGCCTGAACCGCGAGCCGAGCCCCGTCGAGCTGGGCGTCTTCTCGGTGATGTGGTCCGAGCACTGCTCCTACAAGTCGAGCAAGATCCACCTCGGCAAGTTCCCCACCAAGGGGCCGAAGGTGATCTGCGGCCCGGGCGAGAACGCCGGCGTCATCGACATCGGGGACGGCCAGGCCTGCATCTTCAAGATGGAGAGCCACAACCATCCCTCGTTCATCGAGCCCTACCAGGGCGCCGCCACCGGCGTCGGCGGCATCATGCGCGACGTCTTCACCATGGGCGCGCGGCCGATCGCGCTGCTGAACGCGCTCCGCTTCGGCGACCCCAGCCACCCGAAGACGAAGCGGCTGGTCTCCGGCGTTGTCGCTGGCATCGGCGGCTACGGCAACTGCGTGGGCGTGCCCACCGTCGCCGGCGAGACCAACTTCCACCACGGCTACGACGGCAACATCCTGGTCAACGCCATGTGCGTGGGCCTGGCCGACGCCGACAAGATCTTCTACTCCGCCGCGCCCTCGGCCGGCCTGCCGGTGGTCTATTTCGGCTCCAAGACCGGCCGCGACGGCATCCACGGCGCGACCATGGCCTCGGCCGAGTTCGACGACGCCTCCGACGAGAAACGGCCCACCGTGCAGGTCGGCGACCCCTTCGCCGAGAAGCTCCTGATCGAAGCTACGCTGGAGCTGATGGCCTCCGGCGCCGTGGCGGCGATCCAGGACATGGGCGCGGCCGGCCTCACCTCCTCCTCCGTCGAGATGGCCGGCAAGGGCGGCGTCGGCGTCGAGCTCGACCTCGACCGGGTGCCCCAGCGCGAGGAGGGCATGAGCGCCTACGAGATGATGCTCTCGGAGAGCCAGGAGCGGATGCTGGCGATCCTCAAGCCCGGCCGCGAGGCGGACGGCGAGCGCATCTTCGCCAAGTGGGGCCTGGACGCCGCCACCATCGGGCGGACCACCGACACCGGGCGCCTGGTGCTGAAGCACAAGGGCGAGACCGTCTGCGACGTGCCGCTCGCGCCCCTGTTCGACGACGCCCCGCTCTACGACCGCCCCTGGACCGCGCCCGCCCTGCAGCCGCGCCTGGCGCCCGCCGACGTGCCGGAGCCCGACGACTACGCCGAGGCCGTGCTCAAGCTCATGAGCGCCCCCGACATGGCCTCCAAGCGCTGGCTCTGGGAGCAGTACGACCGCCACGTCATGGCCGACACCCTGGAGGACAGCGCCACCGGCGCCGACGCCGGCATCGTGCGCGTGCACGGCACGAAGAAGGCGCTGGCCGTCACTTCCGACGTCACGCCCCGCTACGTCCAGAACGACCCCTACGAGGGCGGCAAGCAGGCGGTCGCCGAAGCCTGGCGCAACCTGACCGCAGTCGGGGCCGAGCCCATCGCCATCACCGACAACCTGAACTTCGGCAATCCCGAGCGGCCGGAGATCATGGGCCAGATCGTGCGCGCCATCGAAGGCATGGCCGAGGCCTGCCGCGCCCTCGACTTCCCCGTCGTGAGCGGCAACGTCAGCCTCTACAACGAGACCAACGGCGCAGCCATTCCGCCGACCCCCACGGTCGGCGCCGTGGGCCTGATCGCCGACTACGCCCGGCGCGCGGACTTCGGCGGCCTGAAGTCCGGCGACGCCCTGGTGCTGGTGGGCGAGACGAAGGGCGAGCTCGGCGCCTCCATGTACCTGCGCGAGCTGCTGGGCCGTGAGGACGGCGCTCCGCCGCCGGTCGATCTCGCCGTCGAGCGCCGCAACGGCGACTTCATCCGAAGCGTCATCCAGTCCGGCCAAGCAACTGTCGTGCATGACCTTTCCGACGGCGGCCTGGTCGCGGCGCTCGCGGAAATGGCCCTGGCGTCCGGCGTCGGCGGCCAGCTCCTTGCGCCCCCGGGCCTGCCCGCGCACGCCTGGCTGTTCGGCGAGGACCAGGGCCGCTACCTGGTCGCCACCCGCGCCGCCGACGCCCTGCTCGCCGCCGCCGAAGCCACCGGCGTACCCGCCCGCGTCGTCGGCGAAGCCTGCGACGACGTCCTGGCCTGCCCCGGACTCTTCAGCCTCGACCTCGAACGCCTGCGCACCGCCCACGAAGGCTGGATGCCGGCGTTCATGGGCGCCTAGGGCGATGCAGGCCCAACGCCCTCACCTCGCCTACACGCGGGCCCTGATCGGCCAGCCCGGCTCGCGCGAGCGCATCCCGACGCCCGCAGCCGTGCTCGATCTCGACGCCTTCGAGCGGAACCTCGCCAAGATGGCGGCCCGCGCCAAGGCCGCCGGGCTGGCGTTGCGCCCCCACGCCAAGTCGCACAAGTGCGCCGCCGTCGCGCACCGCCAGGTCGAGGCCGGCGCGGTCGGCGTCTGCTGCGCCAAGCTGGCCGAGGCCGAGGCCATGGCCGAAGCCGGCGTCGCCTCCATCCTCGTCACCTCGCCCATCGCCGGCGCCGTCCAGGCCGGCCGCGCCGCCCGGCTCGCGTCGCAGGTCGCCGACTTCCGCATCGTTGTCGACCATCCCGACGGCGCCGCCGAGCTCGGCGCGATGTCCCAGCCGATCCAAGTGCTCATCGACGTCGACCCCGGCATGGGCCGCACCGGCGTCCACGACGCCGCCCAGGCGGTCGAGGTGTTCCGCGCCATCCAGGCCCAGCCCAGCCTCACCTTCCTCGGCGTCCAGTGCTACGGCGGCCATTGGCAGCACATGGAAGGCGCCAACGCCCGCGCCGCGGCGGTCGCCGACGGCATGGCCTACCTGTCGAAGGTGATCGCCGCCCTGCGGCAGGCCGGCGCGGACGTCCAGGTCGTCACCGGCGGCGGCACCGGCACCTTCGAGGCCGACGCCGCGCAGGGCGTGCTGACCGAGGTGCAGCCCGGCTCTTATCCCTTCATGGACCGCGAGTACCGAGACGCCCTGAAGGACGATCCCGACGGCGCCTTCGAACAGGCGCTGACCATCGCCGCCACCGTGATCAGCGCCAACCATCCCAAGTGGGTGACGGTTGACGCGGGCCTCAAGGCCTTCGCCACCGATGGCCCCCTGCCCATGGCGGTTACGCCCAAGTGGGCGGGATCCGACTACCGCTTCTTCGGCGACGAGCACGGCCGGCTGATGCGTCCTCTCGGCGAAACGGTGGCCCGCGGCGAGCGGGTCGAGTTCGTCCCGCCCCACGTCGACCCGACGCTGGACCGCTACGACGTCATCCACTTCGTGCGCGGCGAGGTGCTGGTGGAGATCGCCCCGATCGAGGGCCGCGGAGCGTCACAGTAGGTTCAATATTTCTACGCTTGTCCGCCGCGCGCCTGCGGATAATGGTCCGGCCTTCCAGAGACGAGGACGCCGACCGTGACCCTGAAGCTCAACGACATCGCCCCCGACTTCACCCAGGACTCCACCGAGGGCCCGCTGCATTTCCACGACTGGGCGGACGACAAGTGGGTGCTGTTCTTCTCGCACCCCAAGGACTTCACTCCGGTCTGCACCACCGAGTTGGGCGCCGTCGCCAAGCTGAAGCCGGAGTTCGACAAGCGCGGCGTCAAGGTCCTGGGCCTCTCGGTCGACCCCGCCGACAACCACGCCCGCTGGGCCGACGACATCGCCGAGACGCAAGGCGCCAAGCCCAACTTCCCGATGATCGCCGACACCGACCTGTCGGTGTCCAAGCTCTACGGCATGCTGCCGGCGGACACGCAAGGCACGTCGGAGGGCCGCACCCCGGCCAACAACGCCACGGTGCGCAACGTCTTCATCATCGGCCCCGACAAGCAGATCAAGCTGATCCTGGTCTATCCGATGACCACCGGGCGCAACTTCGACGAGATCCTGCGGGTGATCGATTCCATGCAGCTCACCGCCGCCCACAAGGTGGCGACGCCGGCCGACTGGAAGCAGGGCCAGGACGTGATCATCACCGGCGCCGTCACCGACGACCAGGCCAAGGAGCTGTTCCCCGGCTACGTGACCGTGAAGCCCTACCTGCGGACGACGAAACAGCCGGGAGCGTAGGCGGCCCTAGTCCGTCGCAGCGCCCGACCCTCGCCGGCGCATCAGCTCGGGGTTCCGTTTGCCGTTCACGGCGCGCAGATAGATCGTGTCCTCGACGGCTTCCGCCGGCGCGGCCTGCTGGGCGGGGCCGTTCTTGATCAGCTCGACGTGCAGGTGTGCGCCCTGGGAGCCGTGCGCACCCTCGGCCAGCACGCGGGCGAACGGGCCGCCGGACTTGCGCAGCTTCTCCGCCGCGGCGCTGAGCGGCAGGTGGTCGACCACCGCGTCATAGGCGCCGGGCGCTTCCGGCCCGCCGATCGAGTGGCGCGAAATGTGCCCCGGGGCGACGGTGCCGGCCCCCTGGCGGCGCAACTCGTCCTCCTGCGCCTTGGTGCGATAGCCGCTGGTCTGGCGCCAGCGCCCCTCGCCGAAGACCTTGTTCATCGTCGTATGGAAATCGTCCCCGGAGGCGACCTTGACCTTCTTCGGGTGGAACGTGGCGTACTCGTCGCCCGCGTTGACCACCTCAATGGTTCCGGCTTGCGCGCCGCCCGCCAGACAGGCGCACATGGCGGTCGCGAGGATTGAAATCGTTGCGAATTTCATCGCCCTGAACACACCGCGTCGCGGCGCTTCCCCTTATGGCGGGCGTTCCGCCCGGCCCCCATTCACCGCAAAGACCATAGCACAGTAAGCTTTCCAAGGTGTTCAACTGGCACGGGCCGGCCGCGAGACGGCTTGGGACGAGGCACGAAATGACCACGCTTAACCGCTTCTGGACGCGCTCGTCGGCGCCCCTGCCGCCCTGGCCTGAGCCCGACACCTTCGAGCTGAGGGAGGCGCCGATCCCGTCTCCGGCCGAGGGCCAGGCCCTGACCCGGACCATCTACGTCTCGCTGGATCCCTACCAGTGGGGCTACAAGAAGCGCGGCGTGGAGCCGCCCGGCGCGCCGTGCCACGCCCGCACCGTGTCCCAGGTGGTTGAGAGCCGCATCGACGGCCTCCGCTCCGGCGATTTCGTGTTCAACACCAACGGCTGGGCGCAGTACGGCCTGATGGGCGACGGCGTCCCGCGTCCCGGCTACATGATCCCGCGCAAGCTCGACCCGGCGCAGGGCCGCATCTCCCAGGCGGTGGGCGTGCTCGGCATGCTGGGCCTGACCGCCTACGCCGGCATGATCCTGCAGTGCGACCCGAAGGCCGGCGAGACCGCGGTCGTCTCGGCGGCCTCCGGCGGCGTCGGCCAGATCGCGGGTCAGCTCGCCCGCCTGCGCGGCGCGCGTGTGGTCGGCATCGCGGGCGCCGAGAAGAAATGCCGCTTCGTCACCGAAGAGCTCGGCTTCGACGCCTGCGTCTCGCACTTGAGCCCCACCTTCGCCGCTGACCTGAAGGCCGCCTGCCCCTCAGGCGTCGACGTCTATTTCGAGAACGTCGGCGGCGCGGTGTTCGAAGCGGTGCTGCCGCTGTTCAACGCCGGCGCGCGGATGACCATCTGCGGCCTGATCGCCTCTTACGGCGACGCCGAGGGGGCCGACGCGCGCGCCGCCCTGATGGCCCGCGGCGAGCCCGTCTTCCGCCGGCGCGGCGTCACGGTCCGCGACCTCTTCGTCGGCGACTACGTCAAGGACCACCAGGAGCAGTTCCTGGCCGAGGTCGCCCCGCACGTGGCTTCGGGCGAGATCAAGTACCTGGAGGATGTCCGCGAGGGCCTCGAGACCATCCCCGCCGCCTTCGCCGAAATGCTAAGCGGCGGCAACTTCGGCAAGATGCTGGTCCGCGTGAGCAAGGACCCAACGCTCTAGGTCGGCCTTCAGCGATGCCGCGCAAGCCGCGATTTTGACACGCAGACCACAAAGGACACGAAGACCACCAAGAGTCTTGGGCGGGCGGGAGCGTCGGGCTTCGCAGGGCGCCTTCGTGGTCTTCGTGCCCTTCGTGTCCTTGGTGTTGAATTGAACGGCGCCTGCGGCGCGAGGCTCCCCTAGTAGATCTCAAACGGCCGACGCGCTTCGACCCACGCCGCCTCGTCGGGCTCGGTCAGGGCCTCCAGGTCGCCCGGCTCCGCGGCCGGATCGTCCACCCATTCGCGCAAGGCCGGCCCGCCGTTGATCACGTCGATGGCGAGCTTGCCGATCTCGTACTCGTAGGGGAAATCCCGCCACAGCGGATAGTCGGGATAGAGCCGGCGGATCGCCTTGAAGGCCAACGCCTGCAGCCGCCAGGGCCGGAAGGCGGCGTGGTCGTAGCTCGGATCCTCGGTGTGGATCTGCACCCCGTGGCAGAGCTGGTGGACGTGCTTGTGGAACGTCGGCTCGAACCAGCAGTCCCTCAGGCGGCACCCCTTCAGCCACTGTGGCGCGAGCGCCGCCATCGCCTCGACCACCCGCCGCGCCTCGATATCCGGCGCGCCGAACAGCTCCAGCGGCCGCGTGGTGCCGCGGCCTTCCGACAGCGTCGTGCCCTCCAGCATCACGGTCCCCGGATAGGCCCGCGCCATCCAGAGGTTGGCGGCGTTGGGGCTGGGATTGACCCAGGTCCGCTCCCCTAGCGGCCAGCCCCATCCAGGCGCGGCCTGCGGCGACCAGCCCTGCATCTCGACGACCCGATATTCGACGTCGAGACCCAGGGTCGCGATGAACCAGCGGCCCATCTCGCCCAGCGTCAGGCCGTGGCGCATCGGCATCGGCCCTGCGCCCACGAAGCTCTCCCAGCCGGGCCTGAGCGTCAGGCCCTCGACGGGGCGCCCGATGGGGTTCGGCCGGTCGAGCACCCAGACCGCCTTGCCGTGCCGGGCCGCCGCCTCCAGCACGTAGCGCAGGGTGGTGACGAAGGTATAGATCCGGCAGCCCAGGTCCTGCAGGTCGACGAGCAGCACGTCGAAGGTCTGCATCATGGCGTCGGTCGGCTTGCGCACCTCGCCGTAGAGGCTGAAGACGGGCACGCCGTGCACCGGGTCGTGGAAGTCCGGCGACTCCACCATGTTGTCCTGCTTGTCGCCGCGCAGGCCGTGCTGCGGTCCGAAGGCGGAGGTGACGGTCAGGTCCGGGCAGGCGCAGAGCGCATCCAGCGAATGCTCCAGGGCCGCTGTCACGGAGGCCGGGTGGGCCAAGAGCGAGACGCGCTTTCCAGCGAGCGGCGCGCGCAGGCTGGGATCTTCGAGAAGCCGATCGATGCCGAATTTCATGGGCGTCCAGTCCAGGGAAGCTCGACCGCAAAACCGTCGCGGTGGTGGAAGTCGGGCCGCCCGGCAGGATGCGCCGCCGCCCAGTACGAAATCTGGCCGCCCGCCTCCTCGATCACCGCCGAGAGGCCGAGACGCCAGAGCGATCCCGCGAGGCTGTCGAGATGCAGCGTCGCGCTGAGCTCAAGGCCGCCCGCGGTGCGCATCACCGAGACGCCGGGCGGTTCGAACGGCTCCAGCGGCGCCATGCCCTGCCGATAGCCGTCGAAGCGATAGGCAGCCCACTGGCCCGAGGGCGCTAGGTTGATCTCCTCGTAGGCCGCCTGATCTGGCGCACCGACAAAGGCCTCGAAACAGGTGTGCCGCCAGAGTTCGTCGGTTCGCACCGGCGCGGCCGGCGGCGGCAGGACCACGCCCGCGATGTCGCCGCTCACTAGGTAGCGTAACGCCAGGACGCCGGTCTCCCGACGCTCAACCTCGACCTCGATTGCGCTCACCGCTGCGCACCGCGAGCTCGGGTGGAGGGTCAGAATCGTTCGCATCGGGCCATCGTAGCGGCGCGAGCCCTATTGCGTCGCCTGGTCCAGCATCCGCAGCGCCGCGGCCGCGAACGCCGTCATGTTGGCCGCGCGGTCCTCGCTGCCGGTCTCGACGGTCATCGCCATGTCCACAGGCCCCGCGATGGCGATGCAGGTGTGGCCGGCGGCGTCGCCATAGCCGTTGCCGGTCGGCCCCGCCGCGCCGGTCTCCGACAGGCCCCAGGTGGCGCCGAACCGCTCGCGCGCCGTCTGGGCCAGCAGCATGGCGTAGGGCTCGCTGGCCGAGCGCATGCCCGCCACCGCCTCGCGCGGCAGGTCCATCAGCACCATCCGCGCCTTGCCGGTGTAGACCACCGCTCCGCCCAGGTAATATTTCGACGCGCCCGGCACAGCCAGGAGGGCCGCGGAGATCAGCCCGCCCGACGAGCTTTCCGCCACCGCCACGGTCTCGCCACGCGCCTTTAGCTTCTCACCCAGCGCCGCCGCCAGCGCGTCCAGATCGCTCACCGGAAACTCTCCTTTTTCTTGGCGGCCCGCCGCGTGCGTGCCCATGATGGCGGCCAATTAGAACAAGCGCCAATTCTGCCGGCAAAAATTCAGGGAGAAGATTTCATGGACGCCCAATCGCAGTGGACGGGGCTGGACGCGGGCCGCCTGGAGCGCATCGGCGACCACCTCGAGCACAACTACATTTCGAACGGCAAGATCACCGGCTGCCAGGTGAGCGTCGCCCGCCACGGCCACCTCGCCTACGCCAAGTCCTTCGGCCTGATGGACAAGGAACGCGGCAAGCCCACCGCCGACGACACCATCTACCGCATCTATTCCATGACCAAGCCGATCACCTCGGTCGCGCTGATGACCCTCTACGAGCAGGGCTACTTCCAGCTCAACGACCCGGTCAGCCGCTATGTCCCCTCCTGGAAGAACCACCGGGTCTGGGTGTCCGGCAAGGGCGAGGACATGAAGACCGAGGCGCCGAGCCGCCCGGTCTCGTTCCGCGACGTGCTCTCCCACACCGCCGGCTTCACCTACGGCGGCGGCCTGCCCGGCATCGGCATCCAGCACCCGATCGACCAGATCTACCGCGACCTCAAGGTTCGCTCGGTGGGCGGCGCGGACAGCATGCAGGTCTTCCTCGACAAGCTGAGCCAGGTGCCGCTGCGCTACCAGCCGGGCACGGCGTGGATGTACTCCCTGGCCACCGACGTCTGCGGGGCCCTGGTCGAGGTGATCTCCGGCGTGCCCTTCGCGAAGTACCTGCAGGACAACATCTTCGGCCCCCTCGGCATGAAGGACACCAGCTTCTTCGTGGCCCCCGACAAGGTCGACCGCTTCGCCGCCAACTATCAGCGCGGGGCCGACAAGCAGCTCAAGCTGATCGACGACCCGGCCACCAGCGACTTCACCAAGGACCCTGGCTTCAAGTCGGGCGGCGGCGGCCTCACCGGCACCAGCGCCGACTACCTGCGCTTCTGCGAGATGCTGCGCCGGGGCGGCGAGCTCGACGGCGCGCGCATCCTCGGACCTCGCACCATCGAGGTCATGCATATGAACCACCTGCCGGGCGGTAAGGACCTCACCCAGCTCGCGATCGGCGGCTTTTCGGAAACCGCCAACGAAGGCGTGGGCTTCGGACTGGGCTTCGCCTCGACCATAGGCCAGGTGCAGACCGGCACGCTGGGCGCCGGCGACTACTACTGGGGCGGCGCGGCCTCGACGATCTTCTGGGTCGACCCGAAGGAAGACCTCTCGGTGGTCTTCATGACCCAGCTCATGCCATCGGGGACCTTCAACTTCCGCGGCCAACTCAAGAGCATCATCTACGCCTCGATCATCGACTAGGGCGGACGCCGCGCCGGTGGACCTGCTGGTCAACATCGACGTCCCCGACCTCGCCGCGGCCGAGCGCTTCTATGTGGCGGCGTTCGGCCTGACGCCCACCCGCCGGTTCGGCGATGGCGGCGTCGAACTCGCCGGCTGGCCGGTGCGGATCTACCTGCTGGAGAAGGCGGCCGGCATGATCGGCGCCGGCGGCGAGCCCCGGCATTACGAACGCCACTGGTCGCCGGTCCACCTGGACGTCGTGGTGGACGACATCGATGCGGCCCTGGCGCGCGCCCTGGCTGCCGGCGCGGTGGCGGAGACCGAGCTCCGCACCGCCGCCTGGGGCCGGATCGTCACCCTCGCCGACCCCTTCGGCCACGGCGTCTGCCTGATCCAGTTCCTCGGCCGCGGCTACGACGAGATCGCGGTTCCGGCCTAGCGCTCTCGGCCGATTTTTTGCCCGGCCAGAATTAGCTGACATTCCCTGTCAGGCTTGATCGCGTAGCCTCCAGATCATGACCAGCCCGCTTCTCTCCCTCGCCTCGCTCGCCGCCGTCAGCCTGGTCACCGCCGCCGTGCCGGGGCCCAGCATCTTCCTGATCATGCGCACCGCCATGCGCCGCGGGCGCGGACCCGGGATGATGGCGGCGCTGGGCACGCTCGGCGGCTGCGTCGTCTGGTGCGCGGCCGCGGCGCTCGGCCTTGCCGCTCTGCTCGCCGCCGCGCCCTGGCTCTACAAGGTGCTGAAGGTCGCTGGCGGGTTCTATCTGCTGTGGTTCGCCATTCAGCTCTGGCGCGCGCCGAAGGAGACGCTCGACCCGGCTCAGCAACCCCAGGCCGCCCAACCGAAGACTGGCGGCGCCTTCTGGCGGGCCTTCGTGGTCTGCCTGACCAACCCCAAGTCGGTGCTGTTCTTCGCCTCGATCTTCGCCGCCTACATGGGCCCCGATACCCCGCTCTGGGTGCACGGCGCGGCGGTGGCGATCGTCTGCGTGACCTGCATCGCCTTCAACGCCGCCGTCGCCTGGTTCTTCTCCACCGCGCGCGCCGCCGACGCCTACGGCCGCGCCCAGAAGCCGCTGGACCGCGTCGCCGGCGGGCTGATGGGCGCCTTCGGGATCAGCCTGCTCTGGGTCTTCGATTGAGCTTCCGGCCCCGCGGGGCTAAGCAGCCGCCATGCCGATCGCCCAAGCCGACCTCGAAGCCATCCTGCGCGAGGGCTTCCCCGACGCCGAGATCAAGGTCGACGACCTCGCCGGCGACGGCGACCATTACCGCGCGAAGATCGTCTCGACCGCTTTCAAGGGCTTGCCCCGCGTACGCCAGCACCAGCTCGTCTACGCGGCGCTGAAGGGGCGGATGGGCGGCGAGTTGCATGCGCTCGCGCTCGAGACCTCCGCCCCCGCTTGACCCGCGAGGGTGGCCTCCCTAGCTCTATGGCCTTGAGTTTCCGCCGAAAGGGCGACCGATGACCGAGACCGCGACCGCCAATCCGCTGCATGACTGGCTCTCCGCGACCGTGCAGGAGCACCCCGTCGTGCTGTTCATGAAGGGCGTGCCCGAGCAGCCGCAGTGCGGCTTCTCCGCCCAGGTGGTGCAGATCCTCGACCACCTCGGCGCCGACTTCGTGGGCGTCAACGTCCTGCAGAACGACCAGCTGCGCGAAGGGATCAAGACCTTCTCCGATTGGCCGACCATCCCGCAGCTCTACGTGAAGGGCGAGTTCGTGGGCGGCTGCGACATCGTGCGAGAGATGTTCCAGGCCGGCGAGCTGAAGACCTTCCTGGAAGAGCAAGGCGTCCTCGCGGCCTAGCCCGCGTCACCGTGAGCCGCCTGCTCGAGCCGCCGCCGGGCCGCAAACTCTTCCGGCTCGACTTCCACCCGACTCCCGCCGACATCGACGAGAACGGCCACGTCAACAACGTGGTCTATTTGCGCTGGGCGCAGGACCTGGGCGTCGCCCACTGGCAGAGTCTGGCCCCGCCCGCCGAGCAGGCCGTCTGGGCCTGGGTCGCGCTTCGCCATGAGATCGACTACCGCCGCGCGCTGCTTCCGGGCGAGACCGGCCACGGCCGCACCTGGGTTTCCGACACCGCCGAGGGCCCGCGCTTCAACCGCTTCATCCGCATCGACGCCGCCGACGGATCCCAAGGGCTCAGCATGTGCGCCCAGGTCGTCACCACCTGGGTCCTCATCGAACAGGCCACCGGCAAGCCAAAGCGCGTCCCGCCCTGGATGCTGGAGATGTTCGCCTAGGGCCTGGCCCTCATTCGCCAAGACCATTGCGAGGCAAGTTTACGCGTGTAGCATCGGTCGATGCCACGCCTTCGCCAAGCCCCGCTCCTGGCAGGTCTTTGTTTCCTCCTGCTCGTGGCCCCTGTTGCAGGCCACGCCGCCGCGATGGATGGCGCCCTGCTCAAGCCGCACCTGGTGCGCCTCGCCGATGGTCGCCGGCTGAACTTCCACTGTGTCGGACGCGGGAGCCCGACGGTCGTCTTCGCGCAAGGCGGCGAAGGCATGATCTTCAACTGGGCCGCCGTCCAGCCGGCGATCACGGCCAAGACGCGGACATGCTTCTACGACCGCGGCGGCTTTGGCTGGAGCGATCCTCCCAGGTATCCCGTCACGGCGCTTACGGTGACCGACGAGCTGCATGATCTGCTCGACCGCGCGAAAGTCAGAGGTCCGCTGGTGCTCGTCGGCCACTCGATCGGCGGCTTCTACGACATCGTCTATGCCGACCGCTTCCCGGGCGACGTCGCGGGAATGGTGCTGGTGGACAGCGGCTTTGCCGGCCAGTCCTCCGGCATGAGCGGCGAGCGCGCCTTGCTCGAGCAAGGCGCCGTACGCAGCGGCGAAGCCGCGCTGGTGCGATGCGCCGAGGCCGCCCGTCGCAAGCGCCTTGCGGCCGACAACCTCCGGGCCGCCGGCTGCTCGTCGTGGTTTGCGAACGCCCCGTCAGATCAGGCGCGCGTCTATGCGCTCCACGCGGAGACCGGTCCGCACTGGTACGATGCCGAGGAGTCACAGTCGGTGAACTACTTCAGCTTCGAAAGCGCGCCGAGCGTATCCCACGCGCAGGAGCGTGAACTCGCCAGGCAGTTCGGCGACATGCCGCTGATCGTCCTCAGCCGCGGCGTGTGGGAAGACGCGCCGTGGCGCACGGCGGCCGAGGCGGCGATGTATCGCGATCGCTGGCGAGCCGGCCATGCGATGCTGGCGGCCCGGTCATCGGCGGGACAGTTCAGGATTGTCCCTGGCTCAGGCCACTTCATTCAGCAGGACCAGCCCGCCGCAGTGATCTCGGCAGTCCTGGAAGTCATTTCGGCGGTGCGAGCCAAGAGCCCGCGCCCGACCGCGGGCTGAGGCCGCGGCGCGCAGCCTCTTGGCGCTCGCGCCGTAACCGTTCAGGTTCGCGCCCATGAGCACGACAGCGGGCGAGAGCGGGACCCTGCAGCAGGCGCTGGGCCTCGCCGCGCGCGCCGTGCTGCGCGAGCCTGCGGCCGCCGCGGCGCAGGCCCGCGAGATCCTTAACGTCGCGCCGGACCACCCGCAGGCGCAGTTCCTGCTGGCGGCCGCACTGCGCCGGCTGGGCGACCTCACTGGCGCGCGCGCCCTGCTCGCCCCGCTCGCCAGGGCCCAGGCCCGCTCGCCGCAGGTCTGGTACGAGCTGGGCCTGGTCGAGCTTGGCCTGAACGAGCTCGCGGACGGCGAGAACGCCTTGCGCCAGGCCGTGGCTCTGAAGCCCGCCTGGCCGGAGGCCTGGCGCCATCTCGCCGATGCGCTGCGGCTCGCGGGCAAACCCGCCGACGCCGACGCCGCCTACGCGCGCTCGATCGCCGCCTCGGTCGCCGAGCCGGCGCTGATGGAGGCGGCCCAGGCTCTGGTCGCGGGCCACCTCGCGCCCGCCGAGCAGCGGCTGCGCGAGCACCTGAAGGCCACGCCCAACGATCCGGCCGCGCTTCGCATGCTGGCCGAGATCGGCGTTCGTCTCGGCCGCTACGCCGACGCCCAGGCGCTCCTGGAGCGGGCCTTGGAGCTGGCGCCCAGCTTCACGGGCGCGCGGCACAATCTGGCCGTCGTGCTGCACCGCCAGAACCGGGCCGCCGAGGCGTTGCCGCATGTCGAGCGCCTGCTGCAGGCCGATCCGGCCGATCCCGGCTACCTGAACCTCAAGGCCGCCTGCCTGACGCTCACCGGCGACTATGAGGCGGCGATCGCGCTCTATGAGGCGGTGCTGCGCAAGCATCCCGACCAGCCCAAGGCCTGGCTCTCCTACGGCCATGCGCTGAAGACCGCCGGCCGTCAGGGCGACAGCGTCGCGGCCTACCGCCGGAGCCTCTCGCTCGCGCCCAACCTCGGCGAAGCCTACTGGAGCCTGGCCAACCTGAAGACCTTCGCCCTGGGCGATGACGTCGAGGCCATGCAGGCCCAGCTCGACCGCGGCGACCTCTCGGACGACGACCGGCTGCATCTCAACTATGCGCTCGGCAAGGCCTTCGAAGACGCGGCCGACTACGAGGCCTCATTCCGCTGCTATGCCGAAGGCGCCCGCATCCGCCGCGGCCAGGTGGATTACGAACCCGCCGAGACCACCGCGCAGATGGAGCGCTCGCGGGCGCTCTTCACGCCGCAGTTCCTGGGCGAGCGCGCCGGCCAGGGCCACCCGGACCCGGCGCCGATCTTCGTGGTCGGCCTGCCCCGCTCCGGCTCGACCCTGGTCGAGCAGATCCTCGCCAGCCACAGCCAGGTCGAGGGCACCATGGAACTGCCGGATATCATCTTCCTGGCTCGCAGCCTGACCGAGGCGCAGCGCCCCGCGGACATGGGCGACGACCGCGCCGCCTACCCGGACGTCCTGGCCGGCCTCGCGGCCCACGACCTGGCGGCGCTGGGCCGCGCCTACATCGAGCGCACGGCGATCCAGCGCAGGCTCGGCCGGCCCTTCTTCATCGACAAGATGCCCAACAACTTCCTGCACGCAGGCCTGATCAGCCTGATCCTGCCGCAGGCCAAGATCATCGACACCCGCCGCGAGGGCATGGCCACCGGTTTCTCGGCGTTCAAGCAGCACTTCGCCCGCGGCCAGAACTGGTCCTACAACCTAACCGAGATCGGCTCCTACTACCGTGACTATGTGGCCCTGATGGCACACTTCGACGCCGTCATGCCGGGCCTGATCCACCGGGTGAGCTATGAGGCCATGGTGGACGACACCGAGGCCGAGGTGCGCCGCCTGCTGGCCTATTGCGGCCTGCCATTCGAGCCTGAGTGCTTGGAATTCCATAAGAACTCGCGGCCGGTCCGCACCGCCAGCTCGGAGCAGGTCCGACGTCCGATCTTCCGCGAAGGCGTCGACCAGTGGCGCCGTTACGAGCCCTGGCTGGCGCCACTCAAGGCTGCGCTTGGCTAGGCAAGGTCGCCGACCCGAGTTACGCCTTTCATCGATTCGTCATGATCCCTTGGGGGCGATCCCATGAAGCGTACCCGCGTCGGCCTTGGCCTGGCGTCCATCCTGCTCTCCTCCACCGCGATCGTGGGCTACGCCCGCGCCGCCGACGCGCCCACGGCGGTCGCGGAAGTGATCGTCACGGCCAGCAAGCGTGAAGGCACGGTCCAGTCGGTGCCGATGAGCATCCAGGCGCTGGATGACCGTGTGCTGGCTCAACAGAACGTCACCCAGTTCAGCGATTACGCGAAGCTGATGCCGAGCGTGACGTTCCAGACCACCGGGCCGAACACCGCCACCGTCTACATGCGCGGCGTCGCCTCCGGCCTGGAAGGCAACCACTCCGGCCCCCTGCCCGCCGTCGGCACCTATCTCGACGAACAGCCGATCACCACCATCGGCGGCACGCTCGACATCCATGTCTACGACATCGCCCGCGTCGAGGTGCTGCCCGGTCCGCAGGGCACGCTCTACGGCGCGAGCTCCGAGGCCGGCACGCTTCGCATCATCACCAAGCAGCCGGTGGGCCACTTCGAAGCCGGCTACAGCCTCGAGGGCAACTACGTCCAGAACGGCGAAGGCGGCTACGTCGCCGAGGGCTTCGTCAACATCCCGGTGAACGACCGCGTGGCGGTGCGACTGGTCGGCTGGGACGAGCACGACAGCGGCTACATCGACAACGTGCTGGGCTCGCGCACCTTCCCGACCTCCGGCGCGACCTTCACCAACGCCGGCAAGACCCGCAACGCCTTCAACTTCGCCGACACCATCGGCGGCCGCGGCGCGGTGAAGATCGACCTGAACGACTCCTGGACGATCACCCCGACCATCGTGGCGCAGGACCAGCGCAACAAGGGCGTCTTCGGCTTCGAGCCGGACGTCGGCGACCTTCAGGTTCAGCGCTTCCAGCCCGACCGCGCCCACGACCGCTGGTACCAGGCGGCGCTGACCGTCCAGGGCAAGATCGGCAACCTCGACCTCACCTATTCAGGCGGCTACTTCCACCGCAAGGTCGACAGCCTGTCCGACTACGCCGACTACTCGATCCACTACGACAACGCCTTCGGCTCGGGCCACTACTGGGTCGACAACGCCGGCAACACGCTCTCGCTGCCGCTGCAGTCGATCATCGGCCGCGACCGGTTCTGGAAGGATAGCCACGAGCTGCGGATCGCCTCGCCGGCCACCGACCGGCTGCGGTTCATCCTCGGCGCCTTCTACGAGCGCCAGTCGCACTGGATCATCCAGGACTATGTAATCCCCGGCTTCGGGCTCGGCCATCCCGGCTGGCCCGGCACCATCTGGCTCACCGACCAGATGCGCGTCGACCGCGACGACGCGGTGTTCGGCGAGGTCAGCTTCGACCTCACCCCGCAGCTCACCATCACCGGCGGCGTCCGCTGGTACGAGTTCAACAACCGCCTGCACGGCTTCTACGGGTTCTCGGCCGACTACAACGCCCTGACCGGCTTCTCCAGCGGCATGGGCGTGAACAATTCGAACTGCCTGTCGGGGCTGAAGTTCAAGGACGCGCCCTGCGTCAACCTCAACAACAGCGTCGCCGACAACGGCGAGACCCACAAGATCAACGTCGAGTACAAGATCAACGACGAGGTGATGACCTACGCCACCTATTCGACCGGCTACCGGCCGGGCGGGGTGAACCGCAACGGCGCCTTGCCGCCTTACCAGGCCGACAAGCTCTCCAACTACGAGCTGGGTTGGAAGAGCCGCTGGCTCGACCGCCGGCTCACCCTGAACGGCGCGGTCTTCTACCAGAACTGGGACAAGTTCCAGTTCTCGTTCCTCGGCCTGAACAGCCTGACGGTCATCAACAACGGCCCCAGCGCCGACATCTACGGCGCCGAAGTCAGCTTCGCCGCGCAGGTCTCGCCGCAGTTCAGCCTGCGGGGCGGCCTCGCCTACACCGACGCCGAATCCAAGAAGTTCTGCGGCGCCGACTCCACCGGGACCATCATCCAGAGCTGCGCCGACGCCGACGCGGTGATCCTCGGCGGCGCGCAGCTTCCCTACACGCCCAAGTTCAAGGGCGACCTCACCGCGCGCTACGAGTTCGACTGGATGGACTGGAAAGCCCACGCCCAGGCGACGGGCACCTACCAGACGAAGGCCCAGGCGGGCCTGCGCCAGGAAGACATCCCGCTGCTGGGCCAGATGCCCTCGTTCGGCACGCTGGACCTCTCGCTGGGCGGCGAGAAGGGCAACCTGACGGTGGAGCTCTTCGCCAAGAACCTGACGGACGAACGCGGCGAGCTTAACCGGTATACGCCGTGTACGCTCAGCGTCTGCGGCACAGCCTTCCCCGGCGTGCCGCGGGCCCTCTACATCGTCCCGATCCAGCCCCGCCTGGTCGGCATCCGCATCGGCCAGACGTTCTAACCGAAGGCTATTCTGCTCCTTCCCAGGCGCGCGCCGCGCCGTGGGTGCAAAAAATTTTCGGCGCCATGTCGGAATCCGACAAGCTCGTTCGTCGTCCCGATGAGCGCCAAACGCGGCGCACTCGAGCAAGGAGACTGGCGATGCGCGTGATGGTGTTCGGGATGGCGACTGAGGGCGGCGGAGCCATGGAGCCCACGCCGGAAATGCTGGAAGCCTTCGCGGAGATGGACCGGTTCACCGAAGAACTGGTCGAAGCCGGCGTTCTCGTGGCGGGCGCCGGCCTCAAGCCCACCAGCGAGTCCAAGCGCGTCGTCATTGACGGCGACGAGGTCGCGGTCATCGACGGGCCGTTCACCGAGACCAAGGAAGTCGTCGCCGGATTCTACATCTGGGAGGTCAAGGACTTGGACGAGGCCGTCGCCTGGGCGAAGCGCAGCCCCAATCCCACGCCGGGCCGAAACACCATCGAGATCCGGCCGTTCTACGAGGTCGCCGACCTGGGCGACTTCCTGACGCCCGAAGACCTCGCGGCGCCCCGCGAAGGCGACCGCGGACGGCTTGGCGTCGCCTGACGGCGCGGCGAGGCTCGGCGGCCGGCATCCTGAAATTGGGAGACGATGAGCGTCACGGTGTTGGCGCCGTGTCTTCCGTGTGGCTAGGCTCCAGAGAAAAACCGCAGGGGGAACCGTTTGTGAACAGGCTCTGGAGCGCTGCGCTCGCCTTCGTATTGGCCGTCGGCGCCGGGGCCGGCGCCTTGGCGCAGCCGCCGGCCCACCCGCCTGCCGACCCCGGCCCGCCGCTCAGCGGCTATCCTCGAAGCGCACTTCGAGCGCCTACGCCCGCGGAACTGAAGACAGCCACCTATGTCCGCGATGTCATCTACGGCCACCGCGACGGCATGGCGCTCACCTACGACGTCTTCAAGCCGGTGAAGAACGCCAACGGCGCGCTCGTGGTCAACATGGTGTCCGCCGGCTGGAATTCGTCCTGGGCCCCACCGGAAGAACGCCAGGCCCGCTATCAGGCGCTGATCGACAAGGGCTTCACCGTGGTCGCGCTCTACCACGCCTCGGCGCCGCGCTTCCAAGTTCCCGACGCGGTCGCGGACGTCCGGCTGGGGATGCGCCACATCAAGCTGCACGCCGCCGACTACGGCGCCGACCCGAAGCGGATCGGCGTGTGGGGCGCGAGCGCGGGAGGGCACCTGGCCCTCGTCGCCGGCATGATGGCCGATGACGGAAACGCGGGCGCCGCCAACCCCCTGGAGCGTTCGGGCAATCGCATTGCCGCCGTCGTCGCCTATTTCCCGCCCACCGACCTGGCCGCCCTCCTGCAGGGCCGCCCAAAGGCCGGCCCCATCAATTTCGACGACAAGCTGCTTCCCTCGGTCTCGCCGCTCTTCAGCGTCGATGCGCGCGACCCACCGACGCTGATCCTGCACGGCGACGCCGACAGGGGCGTGCCGCCGGCGCAGTCGCAAGCCATGCATGCCGCCCTCGACAAGGTTGGCGTCGAAAACCGGCTGAAACTGTTCGCCGGCGCGGACCACGATTTCTACGTCAAGGGCGACCCGGCCAAGACCGACGCCTACGCCACCGAGGCCATGAACGAGATGGTCCGTTGGTTCGAAACCCACCTCAGGAAGTAGTCCGGCAACAGGCGTTCCTTCCATAAGCGTCGGCGCGGCCGATGAGCGAACCTGCGCCGGCCGGGGGCCGTGATGGATCTCGCCTCCCCGCCGTCCGCTGGTAATCTGGCCGCGAAGCGTCGGGACCGATCCGCGGATCGTTGCGCCCTCACCCACGAGTACGATCCATGGCGATGATCACCGATCCCGATGACTTCTTCACCAAGGGCTGCGGCCGGTGCCCGCGGTTTGCGACCTCGGACTGCTCCACCCGGCGGTGGATCGACGGCCTGAACCACCTGCGCCGCATCTGCCTCGACCTAGGCTTGGAGGAGACCGTGAAATGGGCCCACCCCTGCTATCTGCACGCCGGGCGCAACATCGCGCTCTTCGGGGCGTTTCGCGTCGACTTCCGGCTCAGCTTCATGAACCCGGGCCTGCTGGAAGACACGGAAGGCGTCCTGGAACCGCAAGGCCCCAATAGCCGCACGCCGAGCATGATCCGCTTCACCGCCGTCGGTCAGGTCGCCGAGCAGGAGCCTGTGATCCGGGCCTATCTGCGCCAGTTGATGGATCACGCCGAAGCGGGAACCCGGCCGCCAAAGCAGGATCGCGAGATCGATATGCCGGACGAATTGACGGAGGCGCTGGACGCCGATGCGGAACTGGCGGAGGCCTTCCAGGCCCTGACGCCGGGCCGGCGGAAGAGCTACTTCTACGCGCTCAACCAGGCCAAGCAGTCGGCAACCCGCGTCGCGCGGATCGAGAAGCTCCGTGGTCGGATCATCGCCGGCAAGGGCGCGCTGGAGCGCTAGGCGGCGCCTGCCCTCCTGCGTCCGCCCGCGTCAGTGGCCGAGCAGGTGCGTCGTGAAGACCTTCCAGGCCGGAACGAACATGAGGTAGGTGGAAAGCGCCTGGCCGGCGAGGGCCCAGCTCGCGCCGGCGACGTAGGCGGGCAGCAGACGCCGGCGGGTGATCAGGTCGTAGACGCCCATGCCGACGATGATCAGCGCGGTCGCGCCCGATAGGCCGAGGTAGGCCTGCCACATGCCCTTGCCGAACGCCTCCCGGATCGGATGGCCGAGCCAGCGCGCGAAGCCGGCGTCGGCCAGCACCAGGGTGGCGATGATCATCAGCCGCTTGTGCGCGGACGACGAGTTGCGCAGCAGCACGCCCGCGCCGCCGACCACCGCGAAGCTGATCATCGCGATGCCCTGCACCGAAAGGAAGGCAGGATTGCTCTTCGGGGTGCCGAAGTCCTGCTGCTGCACGACCCAGACCGCGACGGGGCCGACTACCAGCATCACCGCGCCGAGCGCGACCATGCCATAGCCCAGCCTCCGGTGCAGGTCCGGCCGACGAACGCGGATCAGGAGAACCTGCGCCGTGAGAAGCGTCAGCCAAGTGACGAACACCGCGGCATGCACATGCACGGCCAAGGGGTACGGGCGCTCGTGCTTTTGCACGTGGTCGATCATCTGCGGCACGAACCCCATGAGGATGCCGAGCCAGATCAGCGCCACGAGCCCCAGGAAGAAGTTCCGGTCGGCGGAATGCTGCGCCGGGAAAGGCCCCGCCGGCCTCATGCGATCGCGAGCGCCGCGCTCGAGTGCGGTTGCAGTCATGGTGAGTCCCCCGTTCCCGCAAGAACCATAATCAACGAACGCGACGCGCTCAATTGAGCGCCATTAGGGGTCGGGCCGGAGCCTGACGGACGGACGGGGAGGACCTCAAAAAACTTGACTTTGATCGATCATGATGTTCTTGTTTTGTTCATGCCCTCCATTTCGGAGAAACGCGGCCGTTCGGAGGCCATCCTGGGCGAGCTCGCCGAGCTTGGCCTGATGCTGGCGCGCGAACTGGCGGCGCAGGCCCGCGCTTGCGAGGAGCCCGAGCAGCAGGTCGCCCTCGTCGAGGCCTTCCACAAGACCTCGCGCGCCGTGCGCCTGACGCTCGCCCTGGACGCGAAGCTGGACCGCGACGCGGCGCGGGAGACGCGCGAGGCGGAGACCTGCCTCCGTCAGGCCGCCGTGAAGGCCGATGCCGCGCCTGAGCCGCCCACGCCTGCGGAGACTCGCAAGACCCGGGTCCGCAATCTGATGCGCCGCCTGCTCTGGAACGAGTCCGAGGGCGACGAATACGAGCACGACATGCTTGCGGACGACCTCGATGCGCGGCTGGCCGAGGCGAGCCTCGCGCCGGACTTCGAAATCCTCCCGGTCGAGGTCGTGGCGCGGCGCATCGCGGCGGACATGGGCCTCTCCGGAAAGATCGAGCTGTCCCTCTGCGAGCCCCCTCCGCGGCCGCCCGGTGCGGCGGGCTCATCGCCCTCACTGGCGACGGCAGATACGGGGTAGGGCTTCGGCGGTTGTTGGATGGGCCGCCCCCTCCTCGCTCCTCCCCTGCACCGCAGAGTGCGGGGGAGGTGTCAGCGAAGCTGACGGAGGGGGCCGCCGCGCCAGCAAATGCACGCCCCGTGCTCAGCCGCCCGGCTTCAGCTTGCGGTTGAAGAAGTCCAGCGTCGCCTGCGTGCGGTGCATGAGCGGCTTCTGGGTCCAGCCGGTGCGATGGCGAAGGCCTGGGTAGGTCATCATCTCGAACGGGATCGCCTTGGCCTGCAAGGTCGCGATCACGCGCGTCGAGTTCTCGAAGATGACGTTGTCGTCGGCCATGCCGTGCACCAGGAGAAGCGCGCCGGGCTTCATGGTCCCCAGCCGCGCGGTCACCTGCGACAGGCGATAGCCCTCCGGATTGTCGGCGGGCGTGCCCATGTAGCGCTCGGTGTAGGCGGTGTCGTAGAGCGTCCAGTCGGTGACCGGCGCGCCGGCCACGCCGGCCGCGAAGGGCGTGCCCGGCGCCGTCAGCAGCATCAGGGTCATGTAGCCGCCGTTCGAGTAGCCGGTGACCCCGAGCTTGGCCGCATCGACATAAGGCAGCGACTTCAGGAAGGCCGCGCCGGCGAGCTGGTCTTCGACGTCCGGGCCGCCGGTCCGCCGGTCGATCGCCGTCTTGAAGGCCGTCGAGCGGTTCGGTGTGCCGCGGTTGTCGAGGCTGAAGAGGATGTAGCCCGCATCGAGCAGGAGCTGGTCGGCGGGCGTCTCCCACCGGCGCTCCACCAGCGCCCCGGCCGGGCCGCCGTAGACCTGGACGATCACCGGATAGCGCTTCTTGGGATCGAAGTTCGACGGCTTGCGCATCGACCAGTGCAGCTCCTGGCCATCCGAAGCCTTGATCGTCCCGAACTCCGGCGTCGTTAGGTGATCGACGTAGGGCCAGAACGGGTGGCCGGCCTTCAGCGGGTTCTCCTCGATCCAGCGCACGAACGTCCCGTCGGCCTTATAGAGGCCGGTGCGCGGTGGGGTCCTGGGATCCGAATAGGTGCCGGCGAAGGCGCCGCCGGTCTTGGCCACGTCGGCCGTCCACCAGCCGCCGGCCGGCGTCAGGGCCTTGGGCTCGCCGGGCTTGAGCCAGGAGACCTCATAGAGCCGCCGTTCGATCGGCGTCTCCTTGCTGGCCGAGAAGGTCACCGTGTGGCGCGCCTCGTCGACGCCCTCGATCTCGGCCACCGGCCACTCGCCCTTGGTCAGTTGCCGCACCAGCTTGCCGTCGGCCGTGTAGAGATAGAGGTGCTTGTTCCCGCTGCGCTCCGACGACCACAGGAAGCCGCCGGCCTTCAGCGGCTTCAGGTCCTCGCTGAGCGGGACCCAGTGCGGGCTGGTCTCAGTCAGGATCACCTTGGACGCGCCGCTCGCCGGATCGACCGCCAGCACGTCCAGGCGCTTCTGGTCGCGGGTCAGGCGCTGCACGTAGAGCGTCTTGCCGTCCTTCGACCAGTCGGCGCGCGCCAGGTAGATGTCGGGATTGGCGCCGAGGTCCACCTTCACCCGCGCGCCGGTGGCGACGTCGGCGACATAGAGCTCGACCACCGCGTTGGGCCGGCCGACCCGCGGATAGCGCTGGTGCACGATGGTCGCGCCCTCGACGCCGACGTCCACGCGGTCGATTACGTCGACGCCGGACTGGTCGACGTGGGTCAGGGCGATCTTCGTCTCGTCCGGCGACCACCAGTAGCCGGTGTAGCGGGCCAGCTCCTCCTGGGCGATGAACTCCGCCGTGCCCCAGCTCTTCAGCTCCGAGCCGCCGGTGGTCAGCGCCCGCTCCGCGCCGCCGGCCAGCGGCATTACATAGAGGTTGTCGTCGCGCACCCAGGAGACGAAGCCGCCCTTGGGCGAGATCTTGCCGTCGACCTCGTCGCCCGGCGTCTGGGTCAGCCGCCGAACCTGGCCGCTGGCGCGCTCATAGAGCCACAGGTCGCCCTTCACCGGCGCCAGCACGTACTTGCCCTGGTCGTCCCAATGGTACTCGACGACGCCGCGGGTCTTCAGGCCCAGCCGCTCGCGCCGGCTCTTCTCGGCCTCGGAGAGCTCGTGCGCGCCGGGCGAGAGCGCGCGACCGTCGATCAGCAGTCGCGGCGGCCCGCCCGCCACGTCGGCGATCCACAGGTCGGTGACGTCCACGTCGTCGGTCTTGGCCTTGAGGTAGGTGACCGCCGAGCCGTCGGGCGCCAGCGCCACGCCGCGCGCCTGCGGTCCCGAGAGGTCCGGGCTCGCGAACACCCGCTCGGGCGTCAGCACTTCAGCGTGGGCTGTACGTGTGGGGGCAAGGCTCATGGACATGGAGGCGGCTACCGCTGCGATGAAAAGCTTCATGGAATCCCCGACGCGTTCGCCGGCGACCACACCGGAAAGCCGGGCCCTTGCCAAGGGCTAGCTGCCCGGGCCCGTCCACGCGGTCAGTGGGTTCAACAGGAACACCGGCGTCGTGGGCGCGAGGCCGAGTTCCTCCCAACTGAACGACAGTTCGGTCTGGCCCATAGCGAAGGATTTGCACGGATCGATCCGCTTGCGGCCGAAGGCCAGGGTCACCGCCTCGCCGCGCCGCTCCACATAGAAGGCGAAGTCGGCCTTGGCGGTGCAGCCGTTGGACGAAACCCGGATGGTCAGGGCCTGACGGCCGGCCTGGGCGGAATAGAGCGGCTCCAGCTCGCCCAACGTGGCGGACGCGGGCGCGACCGCCGGCGGCTCTGCCGTCGTCGCGCACCCGCCAAGCGCCAGCGCCGCGACCAGGAAGAGCCTGCGATTCATGCCGCCCACTCCGCCACAGCCCCAATCAAAGCGAAAGACGCCAAAGCAAAAGGCCCGGGATCGCTCCCGGGCCTTCGCATCGTCTCTCGATCTCGGCGTCGCTTAGGACGCGTAGAATTCGATGACGAGGTTGGGTTCCATCTTCACCGGATAGGGCACCTCGGCCAGCTCCGGCATGCGGATGTACTTGGCGCTCATGCCCTTGCCGTCGACTTCGATGTAGTCGGGCGTGTCGCGTTCCGGCGACTGCAAGGCCTCCAGCACCAGGGCCATGTTGCGCGAGCGTTCGCGCACCGAGACCACGTCGCCCGGCTTCACGCGGAACGACGGGATGTTCACCCGCTTGCCGTTCACCAGGACGTGGCCGTGGTTGACGAACTGGCGCGCGGCGAACGGGGTCGGCACGAACTTGGCGCGATAGACCACCGCGTCCAGCCGGCTTTCCAGAAGCGCGATCAGGTTCTCCGAGGTGTTGCCCTTCCGGCGGGCGGCTTCCTCGTAGATCTTGCTGAACTGCTTTTCGGTCAGGTTGCCGTAATAGCCCTTCAGCTTCTGCTTGGCGCGCAGCTGCAGGCCGAAGTCGGAAACCTTCTGCTTGCGGCGCTGGCCGTGCTGGCCGGGGCCATAGGCGCGCTTGTTGATCGGGGACTTCGGGCGACCCCAGATGTTTTCGCCCATCCGGCGGTCGAGTTTGTACTTGGCGCTATGGCGCTTGGACATATCGTTCTCTTCTTCGACCCGAGCCGGCGCTTCCGAAGTTGGAAGCGCGATTTCAACGGCGGCCTTCGCGTCAACCCGTCATGGCTCCACGGCCGCGCGGTCGCCCGGCGGCGTGGAAGGCGGGGTGTATGCCCACCGCGCCCACCTGAGTCAAGGTTTCGGGCCAGCCCTCGCCGTGCGCTCGGCCAGGGCCTGAGCCGTCGCCTGAGCCTCCGCCCACCAGCGCCGCACCATCTCGCCGGCCTGCCCCGGCTTCGCCAGCTTCACGGCCTGGCCGGCCCAGAGCGACATCATCTCCGGGTCGCCCGCGGCGTTCGAGGCCGCGCGCATCGGCTGGGTCAGGCGGTTCTGCACTGGATAGGCCGGCACGTCCTCCTGCACGGCGCGCATCTCGCGCAGGAAGCGGTTCTCGATCCCGCGGGCGTAGCGGCCGGAGAAGGCCCGCGTCAGCCGCGTGGCGTCGTCGTCGGAGGCGCGGATCGCCCCTTGCCAGGTGGCTCCGTTCACCGCCTCGTCGGCCAGCAGGAAGGCGGTGCCCATCTGCACGGCGCTGGCGCCCAGGGCGAGCGCTGCGGCCACGCCGCGCCCGTCCATGATCCCGCCCGCCGCGATCACCGGCAGGTCGACGGCCTCCAGGACGGTCGCGACAAGCGCCATGGTCCCAACCGAGCTCGCCTCGATGTCCTCCAGGAAATAGGCGTGGTGACCGCCCGCCTCGAAGCCCTGGGCGCAGATCCCATCCGCGCCAACCTCGGCCCAGGCGCGCGCCTCGGCGACGGTGTTGGCGGTGCCCAGCACATAGCTGCCGGCGGCGTGCAGGGCGTCGACCTGTGCGGGTGTCAGGATCGAGAAGGCGAAGGACGCCACCGGCGGCGCGGCCCTGGTGAGGGCCTCGAGCTGCGCATCGAAGTCCGGCGCGAACTGGTTGGGCTGGGCCGGCAACGGCGCGCCAAGCTCGGCGTACCAGGGCGCGAGGCGGGCCAGCGCGGCGTCCACCTCCGCGGTCGTCGGCGAAGCCTTGGGAGCCATCAGCAGGTTCACCCCGAACGGCGCGCTGGTCCGCGCCCGGATCGCGTCCACCACGCCGCCGATCTCCGCCGGCGCGATGGTCGCGGCGGCCAGCGAGCCCATGCCGCCGGCCTCGCTCACGGCCACTGCCATGGCGTCGAACGACGCGCCGGCCATGGGCGCCTGCAAAATCGGGATCGGCAGGTCCGCCAGCATCGAAGCCAGGCTCATGCGTTCTCCTCCTTTGCCTTCTTCGCCGCGAGCTTGGCCAGCACCCGTCCGCGGCCCTTCGAGAGCGCCGTCACAACGCCGCGGAAGGTGCGCACCTCCTGGTCGGTGAAGCTGGCGCGGCTGAGCGCCGAGCGCAGGTTCTGCACCATCGACGGCCGCTTTTCGGGCGGGTGGAAGAAGCCCGCGTTGTCCAACTCTCGCTCGAAATGCTCGTAGAGGCCCAGCATCGCCGCCTGGTCCGCCGGCGGCGGCCCGTTGCGAAAGGCCTGCGGCGCCTCGTCGGCGACCGTCATGCGCCACTCGTAGGCGGTGATCGCGACCGCCTGGGCGAGATTCAGCGACTTGAACCGTATGTCGACCGGCAGGGTCACTACCGCCTGGCAGAGCGCGACGTCGGCGGTCTCCAGGCCAGCCCGCTCTCCGCCAAACAGCAGAGCCGCCTTCTGGCCCTCGCCGATCGCCGCCGCGAGGTTCGCCGCGGCCACGCGCGGCGTCAGCACCGGAAGCTGCAGCTCGCGGGGCCGCGCGGTGGTGGCGTAGACGATCTGCAGGTCAGCGATCGCCTCTTCGACGCTTGTGAACACCCGGGCGGCGTTCAGCGGCCAGTCGGCGCCGGACGCGGAGGCCCAGGCCCGCTCCTGCGGCCAGCCGTCCCGCGGATTGATCAGCCGCAGCTCCGACAGGCCGAAGTTCGCCATCACGCGGGCCGCCGCGCCGATGTTCTCCGCGAGCTGTGGCGCGTTGAGGATTATGACAGGTGTCGCAGGAGAGGCTTCAGCCATGACCGGGTTACAATCGCTTGGGCTGCGAAGCGCAAGTCTTGCCGCGCACGGCGTCGGCCGTCGCAGCTTGCTGATAGCCGGCGTCGGCCTGGCGCTGGCCGCCTGCGGCCGGACCGAGAAGCTGACCGCCTCGCGCACGCCGCGGCTCGATATGAAGCGCCTGGATTCCGAGGTGGGCGCGATCGCGGCCCGCGCGGCGCCCGGCGTCCTGGGCTTTGGCCTGATGAACCTGGAGAGCGGCGAGTTCTGGGTGCGGCTCGGCGACCGCACCTTTCCGATGATGAGCGTCTTCAAGCTACCGCTGGGCGCCGCGGCGCTGGCGGAGGCGGACGCCGCCCGCCTCGACCTGCACGAGGTGCTGGCCCTCAGCGCCAAGGACCTGTCGCCCGCCTTGTCGCCGATCGCTCAGGCCTGGCCGGCGCGCAGCACCTATACGGTCGACGAACTGCTGGTCGCCGCCGTCCGAGACAGCGACAACACCGCCGCCGACGTGCTGATGAAGCGCATCGGTGGTCCCGGCGCCGTCACCGCCTGGCTGCAGGACCAGAAGCTCCTCGAGGTGCGCGTCGACCGCTACGAGCGCGAGATCCAACCCGACACCTACGCCATGGCCTCCTTCCGGCCGGAGTGGAAAGACCCGGCCGCCTTCGGCGCGGCGCTGGCGACCGTGCCTCCAGGCCGCCGCCACGCCGCGACCCTGGCCTACATGGCCGACCCGCGCGATTCCGCAACCCCGCGTGGCATGCTCCAGTTGCTGGCCAAGCTCGATGGCGGCGCCCTGCTCTCCCAGGCCTCCACTCGCCGGCTGCTGACCTTGATGAGCCAGACCACGCGGGGGGGTGACCGGATTCGGGCCGGCTTGCCGAAAGCCGCCGCCTTCGCCCACCGGCCCGGGACATCGGGCACGGACCAGGGCCTAACCGCCGCGTTCAACGACGTGGGGATCTTCACCCTGCCCGACCGGCGCAGCTATGCGGTGGTGGCCTTCCTCGCCGGCTCGACAGCGCCGGAACCCGCGCGCGCCGCTCTCTTCGCCGACCTCGGCCGCGTCGCCGTCCGAAGCGTCGGCTGACCGCGAACACCGGTCTCCTGCCTCCAGCCTTTGCGTCCGCGCCGCCGAAGGCTATACGGCCCCAACCCGTAGAGTCCGTCCGGAGCCGCTGCCCCTCATGGCAAAGATCAAAGTCGCCAACCCCGTCGTCGATCTCGACGGGGACGAGATGACCCGCATCATCTGGAAGCTGATCAAGGACAAGCTGATCTTCCCCTTCCTCGACCTGAAGACCGAATACTACGACCTCGGCATGGAGAACCGCGACGCCACCGACGACAAGGTGACGGTCGAGGCCGCCGAAGCGATCAAGAAGTACGGCGTCGGCATCAAGTGCGCGACCATCACGCCTGACGAGGCGCGGGTGAAGGAGTTCAACCTCAAGCAGATGTGGAAGTCGCCGAACGGCACCATCCGCAACATCCTGGGCGGCGTCGTCTTCCGCGAGCCGATCATCTGCAAGAACGTGCCGCGCCTGGTCCCGAACTGGACCCAGCCGATCATCATCGGCCGCCATGCCTTCGGCGATCAGTACCGAGCCACCGATTTCCGCGTTCCCGGCCCTGGCAAGCTGACCATCACCTGGGAGGGCGATGACGGCCAGAAGATCGAGCACGACGTCTTCAAATACCCGGGCTCCGGCGTCGCCATGGCGATGTACAACCTCGACGACTCGATCCGCGACTTCGCCCACGCCTCGTTCGCCTATGCGCTGGACCGGAAGTACCCGCTCTACCTCTCCACCAAGAACACCATCCTCAAGGCCTACGACGGGCGCTTCAAGGACATCTTCCAGGAAACCTTCGACGCGGCCTACGTGGATCAGTTCAAGGCGGCCGGCATCACCTACGAGCACCGGCTGATCGACGACATGGTCGCCTCGGCTCTGAAGTGGTCGGGCGGCTTCATCTGGGCCTGCAAGAACTACGACGGCGACGTGCAGTCCGACACCGTCGCCCAGGGCTTCGGTTCGCTGGGCCTCATGACCTCGGTGCTGATCACGCCGGACGGCAAGACCATGGAGGCCGAGGCCGCCCACGGCACCGTCACGCGCCACTATCGTCAGCATCAGCGCGGCGAGAGCACCTCGACGAACTCCATCGCCTCGATCTTCGCCTGGACCCGGGGACTGGAGCACCGCGCCAAGCTCGACGACAACCCCGCGCTCGACCGCTTCGCCAAGACGCTCGAACGGGTCTGCGTCGAGACGGTGGAGGCCGGTTCGATGACCAAGGATCTGGCGCTGCTGGTCGGGGACACTCAAGGATGGCTCACCACCGAGGGCTTCATCGACAAGGTGGCCGCCAACCTGGAAAAGGCGCTCGCCGCCTAGCCGCCGGTAAGCTCCCGGCGGAATCCGGACTCCATCGCCGGCCAGTTCTTGCTTCGTTCCCGCACGGCGCTATCGTGCCGACGGGAATGAGGGAGACGGACGATGACCATCGGTTACATCACCATCGGCTATAACGACGAGGCCAAGGCCGTGGCGTTCTACGACGCCGTGCTGGGCGCCATGGGCTATGAGCGCGGTCCGCTGGAGGGCGGCTGGGCCTTCTACGGCAAGGGCGACGCCCCGGGCGTGGGCCTCTGCAAGCCCTTCGACGGCCAGACGGCGCGCGGCGGCAACGGCGCCATGACGGGCTTCAAGGCCGACAGCGAGGCGCAGGTGAAAGCCGCCTACGAGGCCGCCCTGGCGCAGGGCGGGACTGACGAGGGCGCGCCGGGCTTCCGGCCTCCCGAGGCGACCAGCGGCTTCTATGGCGCCTATATGCGCGATGCGGCTGGCAACAAGCTCTGTGTCTACACGACCCTCTGACGGCGTCTCGGACGCGGCAGGCGGCAAGGAAAAAGGCCGGGGCTCTCGCCCCGGCCTTCTCCCAAGTCTTGAGGTGCAGAAGACTTAGGCCGCGAGCACCGCGGTGCGGCGACGACGGAGCATGGCGCCGGACATGCCGAAGCCACCGATCATCAGGGCCCACGAGGCCGGTTCCGGCACGCCGGCGACCGGATTGACGGTCTGCTTGAGTGTCGCGCGGACGTCGGCGTCGTTCCACGAACCGCTGTCCAGTTCATTGTTCTGGTGGCGGTCGTCCTGATTGGCGTTGAAGGTCTCGTTGCTCAGGGTGATCTGCAGCGACGTGGCGCCAAAGTTCAACAGCAGCGGACCGTCCCAGGTCACCACGCCTTCGTTGATCTGGCCGTTCAGGCCGTAGGTGTCACCGGTCACCGAACCGCTTTGGTTGCCCGGAGCGGTGAAGTGGAAATTGACGGTGATGTCCTTGTGCTGAAGGTCGCTGCTGTCGAGCGAGCCTTCGTTCGTCCAGATGTCGAACAGGTCGAAGCTGGTCGTGGCGCCATTTCCGTTCAGCGTGACGGTGAACGGATTGTTGGCGTCGTAGGAGGTCTCGATGTCGAGGCCGTTGCTGCCGCCGTAGGCGGTGACGCTATAGGTCCCGATGTAGGTCGTCGCGCTGGCCGCGGTCGCCATCAAGGCAGCCGCCGCGGTCGCGGCAAGCGAAAGCATGATACGCATAGTGTTAGCCCACCCCTTTTTGCGTCACGCTCTCCGCGCGACAATGAAAGCTCGTCGCCAGCCAATAGCGATTGCCAGAGACCAGCAATCTTCAACATTTCTCAACCATTGAACATTTGCTAACCCTTACAACCCACAGGGGATATTCCTCGCTCTCGTCTGAGGGGAATTAAGGTTACTAGCTCTATCGATTCAATGTTCCGACCGGTTGGCCCGATGGAACACGGGCAAAGTTCGGCGAGCGCCACTCGGAAGCTTCGCCTCGCGTCGGGCGCCGGCGGCAGGGCATAAGCAAAGAAAAGGCCGGGTCGAGCCCGGCCTTTCCCACGTCTAGCTCAGGCTTTGGAGCGATCAGGCAGCCGTGGCCAGACGACGACGGCGCAGCATGGCGCCGGACATCCCGAAGCCGCCGATCATCAGCGCCCAGGAGGCCGGCTCCGGCACGCCGGGAAGGCTGTCGTGAACGAGCTTGAACGTGCCGTAGATATCGGCGCTGCTCTGGCTGAAGCCGCCGACCAAGTGCTGACCGAAATCGGCGTCGTTGAGCGAGATCTGCAGGACGCCGCCGTTCCCAAAGTTCAGCGTCGCGGGATTGTTCCAGTGTACGGAGCCTTGGTCGACAAAGCCGAAGAAGGTGAAAGTTGTGTCGGTCGTGCCTGTCACCGTCCCGCCGAAGTTCGTCGGTGCGGTGAAATTGAAGCTAACCGAAATCGGCTGGGCGACGAGATCATCCCCGTTCAACGCGGTCTCCGGCGTGTAGATGTCGAAGAGGTTGAGGGTCGTGGAGCCGGGAGCAGTCAGGTTGAAGTTCACCGACCCGTTGCTGGGAGAGGTGTCGACAATCAGGCCGTTGCCTTGGTTCGAGGTCACGTTGAACGTGCCGGCGAAGGTCGTGGCGTTCGCGGCCGTGGCGGTGCAGACAGCCGCCGCGATCGCCGCAAGCGAAAGCAGTTTGCGCATGAGAGTAGGCCCACCCAAAATGAAGTCACGTACCCGACGTGACGGCGAAGCTCGAAGCGAGTCGCTTAAGATTTGTTAAGCTTCTGCCAGGGGGCCGTAAAGCTTGTTTTTCTTATAGCTATCATATTCAACCCACAGGGGATTCACTGCGTCGGGGAGCCGACTCAAGCGCGTCTCAATCAGCGAAAATTAACCATTCACCATCAGCCGGCGAGTGCGGCCTTGATGGCCGCCAGGCCCTCGCCGGCCCGGGCGCCGTCGGGGGCGCCGCCCTGCGCGAAATCGGGCTTGCCGCCCGCGCCCTGGCCGCCCATCGAGGCGACCGCCGCCTTGGTCAGTTCGACCGCGTTGAAGCGCGCCTGCGCCTGGCCGGTCACCGCCACCGCCACCGCGGCCTTCCCATCGGAGGACCCGATCAGGGCGATGACGCCGTCCGGAACCTGTTTGCGGAACGCCTCGACGATCGGGCGCAGGTCCTTGCCGCCGACGCCGTCCATGACGCGGGCGATGACCGCGACGCCGCCGATCTCCTCCGGGCCGGCCGCCGCCGCGCCGCCGCTTGAGCCGCCCATGGCGAGCTGGCGCTTGGCGTCACCCAGTTCTTTCTCGAGCTGACGGCGTTGCGCCTCCAGCGCCGCGACGCGAGCGGCGACTTCCGCGACGGGGACCTTGAACTGGTCGGCGAGGCTGCGAGACACCGCGGCCTGGTCGAGCAGCCAGCGGCGGGCCGACTCGCCGGTCAGCGCCTCGATACGGCGAACGCCGGCGGCGATCCCCTGCTCCTGGACGATCTTGAAGAGCGCGATGTCGCCGGTGCGCGCCACATGGGTGCCGCCGCAGAGCTCGACCGAATAGGCGCCCTCGCCGGCCAGCGACTGGCCGAGCGTCAGCACACGGACGGTCTCGCCATACTTTTCGCCGAACAGGGCCATGGCGCCGGCCGCCATCGCCTCCTTCGGCGCCATCAGCTTGGTCTCCGCCGGCAGGTTCTGGCGCACGACGGCGTTCACCTCGGCCTCGATACGGTCGATCTCCTGGGGCGTCAGCGGTTGGCCGTGGCTGAAGTCGAAGCGGATGCGCTCGCCGTCGACCATCTGGCCTTTTTGCGTCACGTGGGGGCCCAGGATGTTCCGCAGGGCGGCGTGAAGCAGGTGGGTCGCCGAGTGATTCGACCGCGTCTGCGCGCGGCGCTCGGCATCGACCGCCAGGCGCACCCGTGCGCCGGGCGCAAGTGCGCCTTCGAGGATCTCCAGGTCGTGCACGAAAAGGTCGCCGGCCTGCTTCTGGACGTCAGTGACGCGGCCGCGGCCACCTTCCCACTCCGCCTCGCCCTGGTCGCCGGCCTGGCCGCCGCTTTCCGCGTAGAAGGGCGTGCGGTCGAACACCGCCTGCACCGTCGCGCCGGCCACGGCGCCGTCGATCTCCCGGCCGTCCTCGACCAGGGTCAGGAGCTCGCCCGTGACCTCGATCGCCTCGTAGCCCACGAACGCGGTCGGGCCGAGCCGGTCGCGGATCGCGAACCACTCGCCCGCCGCGGCCACCTGGCCGGAGCCGGTCCAGGCCTCGCGCGCCTGCTCGCGCTGGCGGGTCATGGCGGCGTCGAAGGCCTCCAGGTCGACGGTCAGCCCCTTGGCGCGCACCGCGTCCTGGGTCAGGTCGAGCGGGAAGCCGTAGGTGTCGTAGAGCTTGAAGGCGGTCTCGCCGGAGAGCACGTCGCCTTCGTTCAGGCCCGCGGTCGCCTCGTCGAGCAGGCTCATGCCGCGGCCGAGCGTGCGGCGGAACCGCTCCTCCTCCTGGCGCAGGGTGTCGACGATCGCCGGCTCCGCGCGCTTCAGCTCCGGATAGGCCTCGCCCATCTGCTCGACCAGGGTCGGCACGAGGCGGTGCATCAGGGGGTCGGCCGCACCCAGCAGATGGGCGTGGCGCATGGCGCGGCGCATGATCCGGCGCAGCACGTAGCCGCGGCCCTCGTTGGAGGGCGTAACCCCGTCGGCGATCAGGAAACTGGACGAGCGCAGGTGGTCGGCGATCACCCGGTGCGAGGGGCCGTTGGATGCGCCGCCCGCGCCGCCCACCAGCTCGCGGCTGGCCGCGATGATCGCGCGGAAGAGGTCGATGTCGTAGTTGTCGTGCACGCCCTGCAGGACCGCGGCGACCCGCTCCAGCCCCATGCCGGTATCGATGGACGGCTTCGGCAGATCGACCCGATCGCCGTTCGCCATCTGCTCGTACTGCATGAAGACGAGGTTCCAGATCTCCACGAACCGGTCGCCGTCCTCGTCCGGACTGCCCGGCGGGCCGCCGGGGATGTGGCTGCCGTGGTCGTAGAAGATCTCCGAACAAGGACCGCAGGGACCCGTGTCGCCCATGGACCAGAAGTTGTCGGCGGTGGCGATGCGGATGATCTTCTCGTCCGGCAGGCCCGCGATCTTGCGCCAGAGGCCGGCCGCCTGCTCGTCCTCGGCGTAGACAGTGATCAGCAGCTTCTCAGGCGGAAGCTCGAACTCCTTGGTGAGCAGCTCCCAGGCGTATTCGATCGCCCCTTCCTTGAAATAGTCGCCGAAGGAGAAGTTCCCCAGCATCTCGAAGAAGGTGTGGTGGCGGGCAGTGTAGCCGACGTTGTCCAGGTCGTTGTGCTTGCCGCCGGCCCGCACCGACTTCTGCGACGACGCCGCGCGCGGCCAGGGCGGGACTTCCGCGCCGGTGAAGTAGTTCTTGAACGGCACCATGCCGGCGTTGACGAAGAGCAGCGTCGGATCGTTCTGCGGCACCAGCGGGGCCGAGGCGACGACGGCGTGGTCCTTGCCCTTGAAGTAGTCGAGGAACTGGCTGCGGATCTGGTTCAGGCTCGGCATAGGACCTTGGCGCTTCAATTGAACATGGACGCGGGGGTCGCCCCCTGCTTCCGCTATATGACCCGCTATCTGGGGACCGGCGACCGTTTACGAAACTCAAGGGCCCCCGCAAAGGAAAAGGACGCCCGGGAGGAACCCGGACGTCCTGCTTCGATGGCGAGCGCTCGCGCGGGGGTCGCGCGGGCGGGCCGGTTGGCGGGGAGGCCCGCCGCGGGTGCGGCGCTCGCCAGGGAAGGCTTCTATTCCTCGTCGGGGTCGGGGCCGCCGACGAGGAGCTCTTCCTCGATGACCGCCTTGGCGCCGCGGACCGCCTTTTCGATGTCGTTGGCGACGTCCGGATTGCCCTTGAGGAACTCGCGGACGTTGTCGCGGCCCTGGCCGATGCGCTGGCTCGAATAGGAGAACCAGGAGCCGGACTTCTCGATGACCCCGGCCTTGACGCCCAGGTCGATGATCTCGCCCAGCTTGGAGATGCCCTCGCCGTACATGATGTCGAACTCGACCTCGCGGAACGGCGGGGCGACCTTGTTCTTGACCACCTTCACGCGGACGTTGTTGCCGATGATCTCGTCGGCGCGCTTCACCGAGCCGGTGCGGCGGATGTCGAGGCGAACCGAGGCGTAGAACTTCAGCGCATTGCCGCCGGTGGTGGTCTCCGGGCTGCCGTACATCACCCCGATTTTCATGCGGATCTGGTTGATGAAGATCACGAGCGTGTTGGTCTTGGAGATCGAGGCGGTGAGCTTGCGCAGCGCCTGGCTCATCAGCCTGGCCTGCAGGCCCGGCAGGCTGTCGCCCATCTCACCCTCGATCTCGGCGCGCGGGGTGAGCGCGGCCACCGAGTCGATGACGATGATGTCCACCGCGCCCGAGCGCACCAGGGTGTCGGTGATCTCCAGCGCCTGCTCGCCGGTGTCGGGCTGCGAGACCAGCAGCTCGTCGAGGTTGACCCCCAGCTTGTGGGCGTAGGAGGGGTCGAGCGCATGCTCGGCGTCGACGAAGGCCGCGGTGCCGCCCAGCTTCTGGACCTCGGCCACCACGTGCAGGGCCAGCGTCGTCTTGCCGGAGCTTTCCGGCCCGTAGATCTCGACGATCCGGCCCTTCGGCAGGCCGCCGATGCCCAGCGCCATGTCGAGGCCGAGCGAGCCGGTCGAGACCGACTCGATCTCCACGATCTTGCCCTTGTCGCCCAGCTTCATCACCGAGCCCTTGCCAAAGGCCCGGTCGATCTGCGTCAGCGCCGCTTCCAGAGCGCGCTGCTTGTCTCCGTCTTCCTTACCCACGAGCTTCAACACTGCTGGCTGCGACATTTCCCAAACCCCTTCTATCCCACGATTCCGCCAACCGGCCCGGCAAAGCGGCGTCCCCGGTTCGGACTCAGTTGTACCCATTTTGTTCCGGTTGGCAAGATGTTCTCATTTACCGGCGACGTAGCGGCGCAGCGTGCGAAGGAAAAGGCTGGCCTCAGCCTCGAGATCGGCGACCGATCCGAGGCTCGACGCCGCCTCGCGAACCGCCGATTCCAGGATGGCGATCCGTCGCCGATCGGCCGGCGAGAGATCGAGCTTCGCCGCCTCGCGCAGAAGCGCCAGCAGGCGGCGCGCGCGTTCGACCTTCAGGAACGCCTCCGTCATCGGAGCCAGGAGCGCCGGGGTCTCAAGCCAGCTCTCGCCCTTGAACAGGACCTGCGTCACCCATTGGCCGGCGCCGTGGCAGTCGTAGCCGACGCAGCCTCGGAAGCCCCGCTGGATACGGCGGCCGTAGATTCGGCAATGGCCCGCGCCGGCGAGGTGCGGGCACGTCTTTCCGGCCGCCTTGTCGATGGCAAAATCCTCGGAGCGGTCGAAATGAAACGCGACACAGCAAAGCGCCGCGCAGCGCGCGCAATCGGCGCGCAGATCCAGGTCCGACATGGCGAGGGATCCCCCGCGCAGAGCCGGCGGGCCAGGATGGCCGCGCTGCAACGCCCTGCGATGAGGAAAAATTCGCGGGCCCGCTCGGGGCCCAGGAAGCGGATGAACCCTAGGGTTCACGCACGACGGTGTCCAGGTTCACCGGGCCGCGGGGCGCCGACAGGCGTGGGCGGCCCCTCGGACTCCGGGCAAATCCGGGCCGGTTCGCCGCACTACTTCTTCGTCCAGCCGCCGCCGGCGGGGCGGTAGTAGTCGCCGGGGCGCAGCTTGCCCTTCACGACGCTCTCGTAGGCCGCGGCGCCGGCCGCCGCCGGCGTGACGCCATTCTTGGCGGCCGCCTGGGCGTAGAGCTGGGCGCGGCCGGCGTTGGTCTCCTCGACGGCGGCCTTGATGGCCGGATCGGCCGCGGCGGTGACGAAGCCCAGGAAGCCGTCGGCCTGTTCGCCGACGATGCCGGCGGACTTGGCGGAGTCGACTGTCGCCTTGGTCTGGGCGGACTGGGCGAAGGCGGCCACGGGCAGCGCCAGGGCGGCGGCCAGGCCAAGGGCGAAGAAGGTGCGGGTCTGCATGGTCATGGCCCTCAGAAGAGGTTGGGGTTCTTCTGGATCAGGTCCTTGACGTCCTGGTCCAGGCTCAGCCGGACGTTGGCGTCCAGCTTGGCGTAGATGGTGATCGGGTCGACCTTCACATGGACGGTCGGCGCGCAGGCCGCCGCCAGGCCCAGCATGGCGAGCATCGCCAGCGCGAGGCCTTTCGGGACGGCGGTCGGTGCGGGCGGCGCGGTCATCGGGGCGTCTCCGTAGGTCTGGTCGCTGTTGTCGGGCCGGCGGGCTGAACTGGGGGTGAACCGCGAAGCTGCCGGTAGTCGGCGGAGTCCGCCAAGAGGTCGTCGAGATTGAGCGTCGTGTCGAGCGTCAGGTCGACGCCGGTGTCGGATGGCAGGGGCAGCGGCTTGTTCAGGAACTTGCGTCCGATCAGGTCGAAGATCGAGAGACGGATTTCCTGACGCTTCGGCGGATCATGGCGCCCGACGATGTGGGCGAGGACGCCGAGGCGCCCATCGTCGCGGCTGGCGACGGTGGCGTTGAGCGTCTGGAAGGCCAGGTTCTCCATGGCCTGGTAGGCGAAGTCGGTGAAGGTGTCGGTGGGCGGGACGGCCGCGGCAGATCCGCTCGGCGCGGCCACCGAGCCCGCGGCGGCGACGCCGGTCAGCGCCTGGCGGGCGATGGAGAGCCGCCCGGGCTGGACCGCGTGGAGCTCGGCCTGCGGAATGCGGACCTTGCCGGCGCGGTTCTCGAAGGGCACGCGGCCACTGACCCGCGCATCCAGGTCCACCCGGTCGCCGAAGGGCGAGGCCTCGATCAGGTCGTGAAGCTGGACGCCGTCCAGCACCAGCACGCCAGTCATGGGCGCTTCAGGCGCGAGCGGCGCCCTGAGGGTCTCGATCCTGATCTGGCCGCCGCCCACCGCCGCTCGGCCGCCGGTGATGGTCAGCGCCTTGTCGTCGAGGCCGACGGCGGCGGTGACGTCGGTGATCGGCACGATGGCGGCGATCGACCGGGCGGCGAGCGTCTGGCCGGGCGCTGCGGTCAACGGCGCGAGGTTGTCGAAGGCGATGACGCCCGAAAGGCCGCTGACCTTGCCGGCGGCGCTCTGGAAATCGAGCCCGGGCACGGTGAGGGTCCCGCCGCTCACGGCGCCGTCCCTGGTCCAGTCGACGTGGCCGGCGAACTGGGCGCGGCCCTCCACCGGCGAGGCCAGGGCCGCGGCGGCGGGGGAGAGTTGCACGGGCTGCAGGCCATGCTGGGCGAACACCAGGAGGCCCGTATCGAAGGTCAGGCCGCCGCGGCCGTCGCGGGTGTCGTGCCGCAGGTTCGCCCGGCCGAGCGCCTGTCCCGCCGGCGTCCTGACGCCGAGGTCGGCTGTCCAGCGCCCGTCCGCGAGGGCCGCCGTCGCCGCCATCCGCACCGGCTCGAAGCGCCTCTTTGGGGCGGTGTCGGCGACGTTGGCGCCGGTGAGCGCAGCCGTGACGCCGAGGCGCCCGGAGACCTGGGCTACGGCGAGCGGGCCCTCGCCCTGAGCGATGCGGGCCTGCAGGAAGGGGACCTCGGCCGCGAGGCCCTCGACCCGCCCGTTCAGCCGCCAGCCGCCGCCGGCCAGGGTGAAGAGCGGCCCGCCCGAGGGGCAGAGCCGGCCGCTCAGCCTGTCGATATCGTTAGCGCCGAGTTCGATCTTGCCCGCCGTGACCGGTGCGCAGCCGTCGGCCTCGAAGCGCAGAGCGCCGTCGAGGGCGCGCACGAGGCCGGAGACCTGCGCGGTCGCGTCCTCGGCCGGGCCGAAGGTCCCCCTCGCCTTCGCCTGGCCCTGCGCGGTCAGGCCGCCGTCGGCGAGGCGCAGGCGGCGGATATCGGCCTCGAGCGATGGCAGGCCGCCACCCTGCACGGCCAGGCCAAAGGCGCCGCCGTCTGCGCCGAGGACAGGCGCGCCGCCGCGGGCCGCCAGGGTGACGCGGCCGCCGCCGGCCGTTCGAAGTTGTGCGGGCTGCGGCAGGCCGAGTTGGACGCCGCCGGCCGCGAGCTCAATGCGCATGGCTGGGGCGGTGAGGCGGAAGGCCTGAGCGGCGCGCTTCACCGCCGACATGTCCAGCGTGTCGGACGCCTTGACCGGGCCGAGCCCGCGCCAGGACCCGTCGCCGGCGACATCGCCGAGCAGCGAACCGCGCAGGCCGTCGCGGCCGTAGGCGAGCGGCCCCTTCGCGCTGGCCGACAGCGACGCGAGCCGAAGGTCGCCGGCGGCGAGCGCCTGGGCCGTGAAGCCGGCATGGGGCGTGGCCGAGAGCGCGTCCCCGCCCTTGCGGGTCCAGCGCAGGTCGGCCGCCTGGAGGTTCGCGCGCCAGGCCCCCAGACGGGCGGCTCCGGCAGCCGCCGTCCCGCCGCCCGCGTCGATCGTCGCTTGGCCCGACGCCGCCAGGTCCTCGATCGCCCCGGAGACCTGACCCGCGAAGGTCGCCACGGCCCGGGCGTCGTCCAGGCGGTCGAGGCCAAAGGCCAGGTTCGCAGCCGTCACCTCGACGCGGAGGGTCAACGGGCCGGCGACGCGGCGCTTCAGGTCCGGGTAGGGCGCGTCGGCCATGAGCTTAAGCCGCGCGCCGCGGACCGCGAGCTTTCGAACCCGCAGGTCTTCGAACGGCGCGTCGACGCTGAGCGCCGTGCGCGCGCCTGCGGTCGTGAGGGTTATGGCGGTCGGTCCAAGCGACAGGTCGAAGGCGGGCCCATGCAGCCGCGCCGCGTCCACCCTCGCCTTCAGGTCCGTCAGGCGGCCGGCCTCGACCGCGGCGTTTCCCGTCAGGCGCAGGGGACCGTAGTCGGTCGCCAACAGCACGACGCCCTGCTCGATGCGCACGCGGGGCTGGGCCTGGTCGGGCTGCGGCGGACGCCGCCTCAGCGCCTCGATCAGCCGGTCGAGGGACCCCAGGCTGAGCGTGGCGCCCTGCAGCCGCGCGCGCACGACGGGGCGGATCACCGTGATCTCGGCCACTTCGAAGCCGAGACCGCGCAGGCGATAGGAGACGGTGGCGTCGCCGATCGTGAGGTCAGGCGCCTTGGCGTCACCGACCCGGATCCTTCCCGCCGCGCGCCCAAGACCGAGGTCGGCGATCTCCACCTGGGCCGCCACGCCCTGGCCGCGCAGCCAGCCGGTGATGATCTCGCGGGCGATCGCCTTGCGGGCCAGGTAGGCGGCCACGAGGACGAGCAAGGCCACGAGGAGGACGACGCCCACGACGGCGCTCGCCGTGCGCCGGGGCGCGCGCCGCGCGGGGCTGCTGGGTTCGGTCAAGGGCGATCCGCCGAGCTCACCCCAACAGGTCATAGCCCAATCCGCGCGAAACCAAGGCATGGGAGGCGCTGTCGCGCGGCGCGGCGGGCGACTAAGACTGCCGCCAGCGATTCCGGCGCCAGGAGCTCCCATGACCGACGCACCCCACATCCTCGTCACCGGCTCCACGCGGGGCATCGGGGCGGCGGTGTTCGAGGCCCTGGCGGCGCGGGGCGCGAAACTGGTGGGGCACGGGCGGACGAACCTGGACCGGACGGTGGGCGCGGACCTGGCGGAGCCGGGCGCGGCGGACCGGCTGTGGGCGACGGCGCTGGAGCGGCTGGAGGGGCGGATCGACGGCCTCGTCAACAACGCCGGGGTGTTCGAGGCCGTGGCGGTGGATGCGCCGGACGCCGAATGGCAGGCGCAGTGGGGCCGCACGCTGCAGATCAACCTGCAGGCCAGCGCCGACCTTTGCCGCCGCGCGGTCCTCCACTGGCGCGAACGGAAGGCGGCCGGGCGGATCGTCAATGTGGCGAGCCGGGCGGCCTATCGCGGGGATTCGCCGGCCCACTGGCACTACGCGGCCTCCAAGGCGGGCATGGTGGCGATGACCAAGTCGATCGCCCGCGGCTACGCGGCCGAGCAGATCCTGGCCTTCGCGGTCTGCCCGGGCTTCACCATGACCGGGATGGCCGATGACTATCTGTCGAGCCGCGGCGGCGACAAGCTGCTGGCCGACATCCCGCTCGGCCGGGTCGCCGACCCCGCCGAGGTGGCGAGCGCGGTCGCCTACCTGGCGCTCGACGCGCCGCCCTCGATGACCGGCGCGGTGCTCGACATCAACGGCGCGAGCTACGTGCGCTAGGGTGTTTTAGAATCACCGAAAACCCGGAGAGCGCCCCCGTCGCCTCTCCATCTCACCATCGTCATTCCCGGCCTTGTGCCGGGAACCCATAAACGCCCGTCGGCCAAGGGTGCGGCCCCTGCTGCATCCACGATGGGCAGCGCCGTGATCATGGGTTCCCGGCACAAGGCCGGGAATGACGGTCGAGGTGTGGCGGCGCACAGCGGCGTCCTTCCGCTCTTTCCGTGTTTGCAAACAAGTCCGATGACGGACGGCCGACCTGTGGCATTCGCGCCGCGGTCGGGGATTACGCGCGTACATTTCAGAACCGACGCCAAGCGGCCAGAACGCGGCCACATTCCAGCGTTGCCTTGGTCTCACTGGCGGGGGCCGGATCCTACCCTTCTGCTCATGAAGGGGCCCCGGCCGGACCGCTGTCATGCCGTCGAAGCCCGCCCCTTAGAGCCGGCTCATGCGGACAGAGGGAGACGAGGATCTCATGCTGCGTTCGAAGACTATCTTTGGCTGCGCCTCGGCGCTGGCCATGACCTGCGCCGCCGGCTCGGCGTGGGCCCAGGCGCCCGCCCAGACAGCGGCCCAGACGTCGGCTCAGGGCAATGCGGTGAGCGAGCTGGTGGTCACCGCCCAGAAGCGCGAGCAGCGGCTGCAGGACGTGCCGGTAGTGGTCACCGTGCTCTCCGGCGCCAAGCTCGCGGCCAACAACGTCAATTCAGTCGCCGACCTGGTGACCCTGACGCCGGGCCTGACCTCGACCACCAACGGCACCGAAGGCACGACGATCGCCCGCATCCGCGGCGTCGGCAACGTGGCGGACAACCCGGGCCTGGAAGACGCCGTCGGGCTCTACATCGACGGCGTCTACCGGCCGCGCAACGGCGTCTCGTTCAACGACCTGGGCGAGCTCAACGACATCGAGATCCTGAAGGGCCCGCAAGGCACGCTGTTCGGCAAGAACACCATCGCCGGCGTGATCCAGATCACGACCAAGCGGCCCAGCTTCACCTTCGAGGCGCAGGGCGAGGCGACGGTGCAGAACTACAACGGCTACGGCGGCTCGGTCTCGGTGAGCGGGCCGATCATCCCCGACAAGGTGGCGATCCGCCTCTACGTCGCCGACCGCCAGCGCGACGGCTTCGTGCCCGTGCAGCAGGCGGCCGACACCCACATCCCCAACCAGAACGACGAGCACGTCTTCACGACGCGCGACCAGCTGCTGCTGCAGCTCTCCGACGACTTCGACGTCAACTTCATCGCCGACTACAGTCAGCGCCGCGACCACTGCTGCATCGCCCTCGACTATCTGAACGGCTCGCCGGCCACGGTGCAGAACCTGGTGTTCCCCGGCACCGTGCCGAACCCGGTCGACCCGCAGAACAAGACCGCCTTCCTGAACCGCACCCTGCAGGACCTGATCACCGACCAGGGCGTCTCGGCGGAGGCGCACTGGAAGACGCCCTGGTTCGGCGGCGCGACCCTGACCTCGATCACCGCCTACCGCGACAGCAAGGAAAACGTCGGCGGCGACACCGACGCGACCCTGGCCGACATCCTGGACTCCGACCCGGCCTTCAACTTCACGCGGTTCCGGCAATTCTCCGAGGAGCTGCAGTACCGCGGCTCGACCGACTGGCTGAACTGGCAGGTGGGCTTCTTCTATTCCCACGAGCTTCTGGACACCCAGACCTTCCTGCAGAACGGCCCGGCGCTGGGGCCGTACCTGAACGTGCTGAGCGCCGGCGTCCTGCCGGCAAACGGCTACCCGGTCGGCCAGGGCGCCACCGACCTCTATCACCAGAAGGAGCACTCCGAGGCGATCTATACCCAGGAGGAATTCAAGCTCACCAGCCAGCTCTCGCTGATCGCCGGCCTGCGCTACACCTGGGAGCACAAGGACCTGGCCTCGCTGCACGACAACAACGACACCGCCGACCTGTGCGCCAACCTGCTGCAGGCCGTGACCGGCAGCCCGACGCCGGTCCCGTTCTCGGCCTATGGGCTGTTCTCAAAGGCGACGTTCGGGACCGCCTGCCTGATCAACCCGGCGTTCAAGGGCTTCAATACCCACCAGTCGCTCGACGAGGGCGCGCTGACCGGCACCGCCAAGCTGCAGTACAAGTTCAGCGACGAGGCGATGGCCTACGCCTCCTACTCGCGCGGCAACCTGGTGGGCGGCTTCAACCTGGCCGAGACCACCCTGCCCTTCGGCCCGAACGGGGCGCCCAACACCTCGCTCGCCCCGGCGACGGACACCTCGTTCCCGGCCGAGAACGTCGACGCCTATGAGGTCGGCGCCAAGACCCAGTGGCTCGACCGCCGGCTGTCGCTGAACGCGGCGCTCTTCTACCAGAGCTACAAGGACCACCAGCTGAACGCCTTCACCGGCACCCAGTTCGTGGAGTTCACCATCCCCGAGGCGCAGACCGCCGGCGCCGAGCTGGAGGGCTACTTCGCCGCCACGCCGGACCTGACCCTGAACGGCGGGGTGACCTACGCCGAGACCACCTATCCCGGCGACGCGAAGAACAAGGCGGTGCTGCAGGCGCCGGGCTCGAACCTCTTCCTGCTGCCCGGCAGCCGCCTCTCCTACGCGCCGCTTTGGTCGGCGACGCTCGGCGGCAGCTACAAGCATCAGGTCACCGAGGGGTGGGACGGCTTCATCAATCTCGATGCGAAGTACACCTCCAGCTACCAGGTCGGCTCCGACGAGGACCCGGTGAAGATGCAGCCGGGCTACGCGCTGGTGAACGGCTCCATCGGCGTCGTCAGCAAGGACAAGCACCTGGAGTTCAGCATCTGGGGCACGAACCTGTTCAACCAGTTCTACAAGCAGACCGCCTACGACGGCGTCCTGCAGACCTTCTCGTCGCCGCCGGCGGCGAACCCGGGCGAGAACAACTACTACTACTTCCCCGGCCAGCCCCGGTTCTACGGCGCGACTTTGAAGGTGCGGTTCGAGTAGGGCGAGCTTCCCCCTCCGTCTGCCGTCGCTTCGCTCCGACAGCCACCCCCCTGAGGGGGAGGAGCATTTGGCGCATTTCGCTCCTCCCCCCGATGGGGAGGAGCGATCGCTGCTCTACCCGCCCGACCGCTTCAGCAAATCCGCCAGGTCGGCCTTCCAGAACTCCGCCCAGGTGTGGGTGCCGTGGCCGTGGGTGTCGGGGCGGAAGGGGATGAGGACGAACTTGCCGTTCCTGACTTTCTTGATCTCGGTCTGGGCCAGGCCCAGCTCGGGCGGATTGATGAAGTCGTCGGAGGAGTTCACCCAGGTGAGCTCGGCCTTGATCTTCGCAAGATCCGGCGAGGGATTGTAGGTGCGCGAGGCTTCAAGCTGGTAGATCAGGTCGTTGGCCTCGGCGGTCTTCAGGCGCGCGGCGATCTGGTCGGGGTACCAGGCGTCAACCTGCTCGCCCCTGGGCATGGCGATCTGCATGGGCCAGGCCGACTGGCCGGCCAGGATCAGGAGGTTCTCCGCCCCTCGCAGGCCGAGCTGCGGCTGGGCGGTGTAGTCGCCGCCCTGCCAGGCTGGGTCGGCCTTGATGGAGGTCACCGCCATCTCGCGCCACAGCCGGTTGCGGCCGCCCAGCGCGACGGTCTGGCAGGCGAGCGGCATGGCCGCCTTGGCCCCGTCGGGGAACATCTCAGCGTACATGAAGCTGTGCATGCAGCCCATAGACGTGCCCATCACCAAGCGCAGCTGCTTGACGCCCAGCGCCTCGGCGACGATGGCGTGCTCGGCCTCGACCATGTCGAAGTAGTCGTAGCGCGGGAACTTCATCCGCAGGCCGTCGGAGGGCTTGGACGAGGCGCCGTGGCCGATGTCGTCGGGCATGATCAGGAAGTACTTGGCCGGGTCGAGCAGGCCGCCGGGCGCGAACAGCACGTCGGCGAACTGCGGCGCGGTGAACTGGCGTCCCGAGCCGCCGGTGCCGTGCAGGATCAGGACCGCGTTGACGACGTTGCCCGCGGCGTCCTTCTTCGGCTGGCCCAGGGTGTAGTAGTGCAGCTTCAGCTCCGGCAGGGTCTCGCCCGAGCGGAACTTGAAATCCTTCAGCACATAGTCGTGCGGCTCAAACGGCGGTGCGGCGGCGAGCGCCCCGCCGGAGGCCGCGAGCCCTGCCAGAATTCCCCCGACAAAACCGGCCGCCAGCGCCCTGATCCCACGCATCCGATACCTCCCAAGACCTGCGCGCCAACCTAGTCGCCGACGGCGCCCGGCGGAACCTCTGCCGTTGCGCCGGCGTTCTTTGGGCCAATGACAGGGACGGATTACCGGACCCAGGAGCAATCCCCATGCGTAAGAACCTACTTTTCGCCGGCCTCGCGGCCGCGACCCTCATCCCGACCCTGGCGATGGCCCAGGTGACCTGCGAACAGCGCAGCGCCAACCGCGCGGCGGGCACCGCCGTCGGCGCGGTCGCGGGCGCGCTCCTGGGCAGCGCCGTGGCGGGCCATGGCGACAAGGGCACCGGCGCGGTGGTCGGCGGCGTCGGCGGCGCGATTGTCGGCAACCAGCTGTCGCGGGGACCGCGCGACTGCGCCCACGCCTACGGCTACTACGACAACGACAACCGCTGGCACGATAACGGCGTCGACCGCTCGGTGGCCTATGGCTACTACGACCGCAACGGCGTCTGGATCGACGGCACGCCGCCGAACGTGGCCGGCTACAGCGCCAACGCCTCCTACGAGAGCCGCCAGAACACCCTGAGCGTTGACGCGCGGATCGCCCGCATCGACGACCGCATCCAGCGCGGCCGCCGCGACGGCAGCCTGTCGCGCAGCGAAGCGCGCGAAGCGCGCGAACACCTGAACGACATCCGCGCCGAGTATCGCGACCGGTTGCGCGACGGACGGCTCAGCGACCGCGACGAGGCCTCGCTGCAAGCCAGGCTGGACCGGCTGTCGGCGGACGTCCGGCTGGATCGCCGCAACTACTAGACGCGCCCAATAGGGTTCGAGACAGGGCCTCCGGTTCGCCGGGGGCCCTTTTTCGTTCAGGCAGGTTTCAAGGCGGCGGCGGTGAGCATCGCCTGGAAGGCCGCGAACAGCCGCTGCATGGCGGGCTTCTTGTAGGGGAAGACGTCCACCGGATCGAGGTCGTGGACGATCATCGCCACATCGACCTCGAACACCAGCAGCCGCCCGTCCGGCAGCTCGGCGCAGTCGATCCCGAAATAGTCGAGGCCGATGCGGCGATGCAGGGCCTCGAAGGCCGCCGCATGGCGCTGGGCGAAGTCGGCGTCGAAGTCGGCCATCCAGGCGGCTTCCTCGGCCCGGCGCTCGGGCCGGTCGGTCATTTCGGCGCTGAGGTAGTGGACCATCCAGTGCTTCGAAACCGCGAAGTGGCTGGGGTAGGCCTTGCCGTCGATGAAGGCGATCCGCTGTTTGCGGAAGAGCGCGTCGCGGCTCGAATAGTCGACGAAGGGCGAGACGTAGAAGCCCTCTTCGGGCCGGCCGGCGAGGAAGGCCGTGACCTCCCGGGCGCAATCGAGCTTTTCCATGCCCTGGCCGGCGTGGGTGCCGATGGGCCGGGCGATCAGCGGCCAGGCGAGGCCAGGCTGCAGGTCGGCCGGCTGCAGGGCGCCTTGCGCCAGCCGCTCGAGGTCGCCGCGCGGGATCCGCAGCGCCACGGGCGCGCAGAGCGAGGGCTCGTCCGCCAGGAGGGCCGCGGCCCCGTCGCGGGTCAGCTCGGCGATCCGCGCGGCGTCGCCGTTCAGCACGCGCTGGCCCGCCAGGAGACGCGCGCAGTTGTCGAGCACCGGCCGGTTCTCGGCGGACTCGCCCACCGCCAGGAAGGCCACGTCATGCGGCGGCGCATGGCTGAGGTCGGGCGTCTCGGCGTCCACGAAGCAGAGGCTGAGCTCCATGTCCGAACCGGCCAGCAGGAAGTCGACCGGCGTGTTGGCCATGAAGTCGCCGAGCGTCACATAGGCGAGCACCTTCAGGCCGTCGCCGCGGCCGTGCGGGCGGCGGTAGACGCGGCTGGCGAAGAGGGCCGCGGCTTGCAGCGCCAGGCCATCCTCGCGCTTGTTGGAGGCCTGGGAGATGATGGACATGTCCATCAGCGCCGCGCCGTCCATCGGGTCCGCCCTGACACGCTCCAGGAGGGTCGACCAGAGGCCCTGCAGGTCCTGGCCCTCGTAGGCCATGCGCAGGATCGTCGCGAGGCCGATGATTTTCGTCCGGTCCGGCGTCAGGCGCGCCGCAACGAGGGATTCGAGAAGGCTCATCGGGCGGCGTCCTCGGCCATGGCGCTCAGCATCTCCCGCCCTCGCGAGAGGACGGACTCCACAAGGGTTTCAATATCTTGCAGGCAAGTCCTGTGATTGACGACGGCCGCTCGGATGGCGGTGCGGCGGCCGATGGTCGTCAGGGACGGGGCGACTTCGCCGGCCACCTGCAGGTCGGCCACCAGCTCGGCGTTCTGCACATCCGACAGGAAGCGGTGGCGGAAACAGACGACGTTGAGCGCGACGGGCGCCAGGCGCTCCAGCTCCGGCGCGGCGTCGACGCGCGCGGCCAGCGCCTGAGCCAGTTCGCAGTTGGCCGTCATGGCCGCGCCGAGCGCGTCGGCGCCATAGGTCCTGAGCGTGAACCAGGTCTTCAGCGCTCGGAAGCCGCGCGACAGGTCCGGGCCGTAGTCGCAGGGCCACCAGTCGCCGGCGGCCAGGCCCCGGTCGGCGCGGGCCAGATAGGCGGCGGGGCTCGCGAAGGTCGCGCGATGCAGGGCCCCGTCGCGGACCAGGATATAGCCGGCGTCGTAGGGCACGTGGCCCCACTTGTGGAAGTCGAAGGCAAGCGAGTCGCAGCGTTCGATCCCGGCGACCCTCGGCGCAAGCTGCGGCGACAGCACCGCAAGCCCGCCCAGGGCGCCGTCGACATGGAAGGCGATCTTCTCGGCCGAGGCGATGTCGGCCAGGCCGTTCAGGTCGTCGACCGCGCCGACGTCGACCGTGCCGGCCGTGCCCACGATCAGGAAGGGCGTGAAGCCCGCCTTGCGGTCCTCGGCTATGGCGGCCCTGAGCGCTTCCAGGTCCATCCGGTGGTCAGCGTCGACCTCGATCCGGCGCAGGGAGTCCGCGCCGAGGCCGGCCATGTCCAGGGCGCGCGGCACGCAACCGTGCACGGCCGCGGACGCATAGGCGGTCAGTCGAGGCGCCCTGCCCGCGAGGCCCTCACGGCGGATCTCGGCGCCGAGGGCGCGGGTGCGGGCGATCAGCACGGCCACGAAGTTGGCCTGCGAGGCGCCGGTGACGAAGAGACCGCTGGCCGTGCCCGGAAAGCCGAACATCTGCTGGACCCAGGCCAGAACCTGCCGCTCGACCTCGATCGGCATGTGGTCGCGCCCGCCGAGGTTCGAATTCAGCCCCGCGGCCAACATCTCGGCCAGCATGCCGACGGGCGATCCGGCGCCCTGGGCCCAGCCCATGAAGGCGGGGTGAGCGTTGCCGCTGCCGAACGGGAGGATGTCGCGCTGGAAGGTCTCGTAGGCTTCGGCCAGGTCGCCGGGTCCCTCGGGCAGGGGCGTGCGGAAGCGGGCGCGGGCGTCAGCCGGCGGCGGGCTCCAGACCGGCTGGTCGCGCAGGCCCGCCATGTGGTCGAACATGTCGTCCAGCATCCGATGGCCCTGGGCGCGAAGCTCGCGCCAGTCGGCCGGATCGAGGCCCTGGGCCCGCGGCTCGGATCGAAGAACAGGGGACGCTGCCGGCACTGACGCTCCAAGGTCCGGCGCCGCGGCCGGGGTGTCGATAAGGACAGCGAGCGTGGAGCTTCTTCACGGCGCCCGGTTCGCCCACAACCTCCGCGGGAGAACAATCTCAGCAAGACCGTGAAACTAGGTAATGGAGGGTTAAGCCACGGCGGATTTCACGGGCGGTCGGGCCGCGGCGGGTCGGACGTAGGCCTGGGCGACGCGGCCCTGGAACCAGCTCAGCGCCTGCTCGTGCTTGGGCGACAGGACCCCGCCGCGGTAGACGCCGGCGTCGAGGTTGCGGCGGACCTCCTCGCAGACCTGCTTGTCCTGGGCGGTGACGCGGTCGGAAACCACGAACATCTCGGCCAGCTCGGCGGTCCGCGCGGGGTCGAAGAAGTAGAAATAATCGAGCTGGGTCTCCTGCGGCCCCACCGGCGTCATCCGCTCGACCATGAAGCCGTGGCGGTAGGTGTTGAGCGCCAGGTTGGGCCAGAGCCATGCCCAGCGGCCGGCGTTGACGCTGGCGTCGCGCGCCGGGGCGGCGTGGAAGACCACATCGCCTTCGATGTCCACGCGATAGTCGGCCACCACGATGTCGTCGTCGAACTCCGGGTGCACCATCGGCAGGTGGTAGCCCTCGAGATAGTTCTCGACGTAGGTCTTCCAGTTGCAGCCGATCCGGTGGATGCGCCGCTCGGTCAGCGGGTGGCTGGGCAGCTCCGCGCCCCAGGCCGCGTCGATCGGCGCGGTGAGCTCGCTGAGCGGCGCCGCGGCGGGGTCGAGGTTGACGAAGACCAGGCCGCGCCAGGCCTCCACGCGAATCGGGAAGAGCCCGTACTGCCGCGGGTCGAAGCCCGGCAGGGCGCCGAAGTCGGTGGCGCTGCGCAACCGCCCGTCCAGCGCGTAGCGCCAGCCGTGGTAGCGGCAGGTAAAGGCCTCCCCGCAGTTGCCCAAGCCGTCGGCGACCAGGGCGCCGGCGCGGTGGCGGCAGACGTTGTGGAAGCCCGCGAGCTCGCCGGACGCCTGGCGCACGACCACCACCGGCGCGCCGCCGGCAAGGTCCGCCAGATAGTCGCCGGGCGCCTGCAGCGAGGCTTCGTGACCGACGAACTGCCAGCTCGGCCGCAGGATCTGCAGCCGGTCGGCGCGAAGGGCCTCGTCTCCGGAATAGCGGTCGACCGCGAGCATGGCGTCTCCTGGGGCGCGTCGGTGTGGCCGCCTCAGGTTAGCGTCGGCGAAGCATGAGATACAGGCCGGCCGCGATCGCCAGCGAGATCAGGCTGAGGCCCAGGTCCTTCAGGGTCGCCGAGGCGATCAGCGCGCCGGCGCAGGCGATCGCCACGACCGCTGTCGCCGCTGCGACCGACCGCTGGCGCGGGGTCGGCAACGCGCCGCGCATCCGCAGCAGCGAAAACCCGGCCAGCAGATAGGTGGAGAGCGACAGCACGACGGTCACGCTGGCGAGCGCGCTGAACTGCGAACCCAGGGTCGGCGTGGCGGTGAGCAGGGTCACCGCGCTCATCAGCACGCCGGTGGTGACCAGGTTGATCGCCGAGGCGCGCTCCCCGGGACGGGTGCGGAAGAAAGCCGGGAACGCCCCCTGGTCGGCGGCCTCACGGCTGGTCTCGGAGGTGACCAGCACCCAGCCGGTGGTGCAGCCGGCGGTCCGCAGGAAGGCGCAGATGGCGATCAGCCCCGCCCCGCCGACGCCCACGGTCGCGCGGGTGGCGTCCGCGAAGGGCGCCGACGAGCGGGCGAGCTCGGCGGCCGGCATCAGCCCCATCAAGACGGCGCAGGCGGCGACATAGAGCGCCGCGGCGATCGCCACCCCGCCCAGGGTGGCGCGCGGCACGTTGCGGACAGGATCTCGCACGGCGCCCGCCGCCGCCGCCGCGCACTCCAGGCCCAGGAAGGCCCAGAAGGCGGTGAGCGCCGAGGATCGGGTCGCGCTGAAGAGGCCGGCGCCCGTCGGGTTCCAGGAATGCGTAAAAACCGCCGGGTCGAACCACAGCCAGCCCGCGACGGCCACCAGCAGCACCGGCGCCAGGCCGGCGACCAGGGTGACGCCTTCCACGCGCCCGACCAGGCGCGGGCCCAGCCAGCAGGCGGCCACGGCGGCCCAGATGACCGCCAGCATGGTGACGAGGCGCGGGCCCATGGGCGCCAGCGCCGGGACGAGGTAGCCCGCATAGCCGGCGGCCGCCAGCGCCAGTGCGGCGACGCCCACCCAGCACGACGCCCAGTAGGCCACCGTCGCCCAGATTCCGAGGAATTGGCCGAGGCCCGCCTGGACGTAGCCCGCAACCCCGCGGGCGTCCGGCGCGGCGGTGGCGAGCTGGGCGAACATGCCGGCCAGGACCAGGGCCGCGGCGGTCGCCGCGCCCCAGCCGAGGATCGAGATCGATCCCATCGCGCCCAGGCTGGCGGGCAGCAGGTAGACGCCGGACCCGATCATGCTGCCGGCGACCAGCGCTGCGGCGCCGAAGACGCTCATCGGCGCGTGGGCCGACACGACGTGCGGCGACGCGGTCTCGGTCGCGATCTCAGCGGTCATCGGCGTTCCCCCCGTCAGGAACGCTAGTCCTGTGCGGCGGGATGGTCGATTCCCGTTCGTCCTACGGTGTTAGCTCGATCAAAAATGTTCGGCCCAAAGGAAGTTGAACCGCCACCCAGCGAGCCTTCGGCGCTCAGGCAACCCAGTCGCCCCCTCCGTCAGCTTCGCTGACACCTCCCCCGCACTCTTCGGTGCAGGGGAGGAGCGAGACGCGCATCGCTCCTCCCCCGAAGGAGACACTTCGGGGGAGGTGTCACCGCAGGTGACGGAGGGGGCGCGGACGTCCCGCGGCGCCGCCGAAGGCCTAGTAGCGCTGCTCCACCGGGGCGACGCCCCACTTGGGCGGCGGGGGGACGTAGGCGCGGAAGGCGTCGAGCGCCTGGGCGGTCTTGTCGGCGTAGATCAGCATGTCGACGTACTGCTGGGCCAGGAAGCCCTTGTCGGCCATCTGCTGGATCGAGGCGCGCATCGGCTCGTAGTAGCCGTTCACGTTGACGAAGCCGCAGGGCTTGGCGTGAAAGCCGAGCAGCGCCCAGGTCCACTGCTCGAAGATCTCCTCGAAGGTGCCGGGACCGCCCGGCAGGCACAGGAAGCCGTCGGCGAGCTCGGCCATGGCCCACTTCCGCTCGTGCATCGAGTTGACCACCTTGAGCTCGGTCAGCCCCGTGTGGCCGATCTCCTGGCTCACCAGGTCGGCGGGCATGACGCCGGTCACCTTGCCGCCGGCCGCCAGCGCGGCGTCGGCGACCGCGCCCATCAGTCCCACGCGTCCCCCGCCGTAGACCAGGGTCAGGCCCTGGCGGGCGATCAGCGTGCCCGCCGCCACCGCCTCCTCGAGAAAGGCGGGGTCGTTTCCAGGCGCGGAACCGCAGTAGACGCAGATGCTGTTCAAGGGCGTTTTCCCGCCTCGTGAGGGTGGATTTGGGGGCGCTCAATTAGGCCGATTGCGCGCTTATGTCACGGTGCGGCTGGCCTCTTGGCTTTTCGCCCGCTACATAGTTTGCACGGACCGCCAAAATCGGCGGCCGGGCGCCTGCGTTTCTGCCGGCGCAAGACTCTATCTCGGTTAGGTCAGGCGAATGGCGAGCGGCACAGTCAAGTGGTTCAATACCGCTAAGGGCTTTGGTTTCATCCAACCGGACGACGGCGGAAGCGACGTCTTCGTCCACATTTCAGCGGTCGAACAGGCGGGCCTTCGCGGCCTGAACGAAGGCGACCTGGTCAATTTCGAACTCGAGCAGGACCGGCGGTCCGGCAAGCTTTCGGCGGGCCAGCTGGTGGTCACCGGCCAGGGCGCAGCGCCCTCGCGGGGCGGCGGCGGCGGCGGCGGTTTCGACCGTCCGCGCGGCGGCGGCGGCGGCGGTTTTGACCGTCCGCGCGGCGGCGGCTTCGGCGGCGGCGGCGGTGGCGGACGGCCCGCGGGCGATCCGGCCGGCGCTGGCGCGGGCACTGTGAAGTGGTTCAACCCGACGAAGGGCTTTGGCTTCATCCAGCCCGACGACGGCGGCCAGGACGTGTTCGTGCACATCTCGGCGGTCGAACAGGCGGGCTTGCGCGGCCTGAACGAAGGCCAGCAGGTCGCCTACGACCTTGAGGCCGACCGCCGCAGCGGCAAGACCTCCGCCACGAACCTGCGCGTCAACGACTAGTTTCTTCAGCGCCTCCCCCGTTCGCGCGGGGGAGGTTGCGACGCCCTAGAACAACCCCGCCGTCAGGTTGATGGTGAGGGCGACGATGATGGTGTTGAAGGCGAAGGCCACCAGGCTGTGGACCGTGCCCAGCTGGCGCAGGCCCTTGGACGTGATGTTGGCGTCCGCGGTGGCGCAGGCCACCCCAATGACGATCGCGAAATACAGGAAATCCCAGTAGTCCGGCGTCTGCGTGCCCGGGAACTCGATGCCGAGCGCGTCGCTCACCCCGTCGTCCTCGTCCACGCCGTAGTACTCGTGGGCGTAGTGCAGGGTGAAGATCATCTGGACCATCAGCCACGAGGCGATGACCGTCAGGAAGGCGAGCGAGATGCGCGCGACCTTCATCAGGCCGTGACCGTCCTTGGCCAGCGACAGCTCCGCGCCCACCGCCCAGACGCTGATCGCCGAGGCCACCAGCACCAGCGTCAGGATCACGCCGCGGCCCTCGTCGTCCAGGGCGGACTGGGCGCGGATGTCGGTGGGGCTGTGCTGGATCATGCTGGTGAACATCGCGCCCAGGAAGGTGAGCGAGAGCGCGTCCCAGCCGATGATCAGCCGGGTGGAGGCCGCCATCTCCGGCGCGAGGCCCATCAGCGCCAGCCCGACCACCAGGCCGACCAGGATCGAGATGCTCAGCCGGGGCCGCGGGCCGAAGGGGCCCAGCATCCGACGCCATCCAAGGGGATTATCGTCCGCCATGCGCCACTCCCACCGAGGGCATGAGGATCGCGCGAGTCCCCCTGCCCGCGCCAGCTTGCCGCAAGCTTCACCAGAACCGAGCCAGCGCCGAGGCGTTGACTGGCCTCGAAACCGGGGATGGGTCGAGGAGAAGACGATGCGAAAGCTGATCCTGACCGGCCTTGCCGCCAGCCTGATCGCGCCGGCCGGCGCCTGGGCGCAGGAGCCGCCGCCTCTGCCCGCGGACGGGCCGCCGCTGGCCGGCGACGCCGTCCCGCCCGGTCCTGACAGTCCGCGCGACGCGCCGGATCTCAGGCCGGACGGCCCGCAGCCGGGCGATCGCGCGCCGCCACCGCCCGAAGACCGCCAGGCGCAGGCGCCCACGCCTCAGCCGGGGCAGCCGGCCCCGCCGCCCAAGGCGCAGGCCAAGGCCAAGCCAGCCGAGAAGCCGAAGCTGGACGAAGCGGCCGGCGGCGTGGCGGGCGGCGTGCTCGCCAATGTCGCCGGCACGGCCGTGGCGGGCCCGGTCGGCGGCATCGCGGCCAGCATGGTCGGCAGCCGCGTCGGCAGCGGCGCGGTGCGCGTGACCAAGAAGGTTCTGGGCATCGGCAAGAAGCCCGACAAGCCGCCCGTGCAGGAAGCCGCGGCGGCCCCTGAGGCCGCGCACGACGCGGCGGCCATCGCGCCCATCGCCGAGCCGCCGCCGCGCGAAGCCGAGCCGCCCGGCCCTGTCCTTCGCGAAGAACCGCCGGCCGACGCGGCGGCGATACCGATCGAGCCGGAGGCGCCCGCGCCGTCCTAGGGCTTGCCGGTCACCGGGTTTTCCCGCGCCACGCCGCCGCCCGGCAGACGGGCCTGGTAGGCGCTGAACCGCAGGTCGGGGTGCATGTAGTCGCTGGAGACGTACTGCGCGCCGGACGCGAAGGCGGCGTCGCGCGGCGCGGTGTCGTTCTTGCGGGATTCCCAGGTGTCGGCGTCGGCACGGGTGCGCACGATCAGCCCGGCCTTCACCGCCGCCTTGATCCGGTCGGCGTCCTTGATCGGCTCGTTGAGGGTGATGTAGCCGGCGGCCGGCGAGGCCTCGTCGATGTTCACGAACATCATCCGGCCCTCGAGGCTCTTGCGCGCGCCGCGATAGACCGCGACCACGTCGGGGCTCTCGTCCATCGCCAGCATGATCTTGCCGCGTGCGGCTTTCAGCGTCGGCCAGGCGCCGGCGGCGGCGGCCTCGCGCAGGGTCTTGTGCTTGCCCTGCACGCTATCGGGCGTGATCAGCTCGCCCGGCTTGAAGACTGAGCGGATCTCGGCGTCAACGGCGTCCATGGCCGCGGCGTCGAATGGCAAGAGCTTCACCGCGCCCGGGACCTTCAGCTGGTCCTGCTTGAGGTTGAAAATGATCAGGATCGGTACGTGGTCAGGGTGCGCCTTGGACCAGGCGCGGATCTCCCTGAAGCAGTCGACCAGCAGCGGGCAGACCGAGCGGTAGTCGATATCCGGCACGTGCATGACCTTCATGCCGGGCTTCTTGAGCGGGCTGAGGTCGTAGGGCGTGGTCGCCGGGGCCATCTTGCGGCCGAGCGGGTCGGCGTAGCGGCCGCCCTGCGGGTCGTAGACGAAGTCGAGCTCGAGCTGGCGCGCGCCGTCGTTGAGCTGGTCGGTCAGCTTCTCGTGGCTGTAGTCCAGGGTGTCGGCGGCCTTGGGATTGCGGGCCCGGACGTTGGCCATCTCCAGGGGCGCGATGGCCATCTTGTAGCTGTTGTGGCTGCCCTCGACCTGGATCTGGTTCATCTTGAGCGCGTCGACCGCCGCGCGCGTGCAGCCGGGCTTGCCGCTCGGATGCTCCAGGTCGCAGGTAGCGGAAAGAGCGACGGCGGCGGCGAACAGGGCGGCGAACATCGGGGCACTCCAACAGGCGTCGATGACGCCACTGTGAAGGCTCGCGGGATCACAGGCTAGCGCATCCCCGCTCGGGTCGCCCCGGCGGGGTCCCGGCCTTCGCCGGCTTCAGGTGTTTCCCACCAGCGCCAGCCACTCGTCTTCGGTCAGCACCTGGATGCCGAGTTCGGCGGCGGTCTTCAGCTTCGAGCCGGCGCCGGGGCCGGCGACCACGAGGTCGGTCTTCTTGGACACCGAGCCGGAGACCTTGGCGCCCATGCGCTCGGCCTGGGCCTTGGCCTCGTCGCGGGTGAGCTTCTCCAGGGCGCCGGTGAAGACCACGGTCTTGCCGGCCACGGCCGTGTCCTGCTTGGGCTGCTCGGCGTCCTGGACGGTGAGCTGCTCCACCAGATCCTGCACGACGCGGCGGTTGTGGTCCTCGGCGAAGTAGGCGGCGGCGGCCTCGATCACCGCCTCGCCGATCTGGTCGAGGTTATCCAGCTCCTCCATGGCCGCCGGATCGTGCTCGGCCACCTTGTCCATGGCGGCCAGGAAGTCGGCGACCGTGCCGTAGCCTCGGGCCATCACCACCGCGGTGGTCTCGCCGATATGGCGGATGCCCAGGCCATAGATGAAGCGGTCCAGCGAGATCGTGCGGCGCGCCTCGATGTTGGCCAGCAGGTTGCCCACGCTGGTCTCGCCGAACCGCTCGGTCTCCAGGAGCTCGGCGCGCTTCTCGTGCAGGCGGAAGATGTCGGCCGGCGAGGTCAGCCAGCCGCGCTCGGCGAAGAGGGTGAGCTGCTTTTCGCCCAGGCCCTCGATGTCGAAGGCGCGGCGGGACACGAAGTGGCGCAGGTGGGCGAGCTTCTGGAACGGACAGGCGAATTCGCCCGAGCAGCGGCGCACGACGGTCTCCGCGCCGGACGCCGTGGTCTCGCGCACCAGCGGGGTGTGCAGCGGGCACGGGCAATGGGTCGGGAACTCGTAGGGCTTGGGCCCCCTCGCTTCGTCGGTGACCACCGCCACGATCTGCGGGATCACGTCGCCGGCCCGCTGCAGGATCACCGTGTCGCCGATGCGCAGGTCCTTGCGCGCGATCTCGTCGGCGTTGTGCAGGGTGGCGTTGACCACCACCACGCCGCCGACGGTGACGGGCTTCAGCCGCGCGACGGGGGTGATCGCGCCGGTGCGGCCGACTTGGATGTCGATGTCCTCCAGCACCGTGCGGGCCTGCTCGGCAGGGAACTTGCGCGCGATGCCCCAGCGTGGGGCGCGCGAGACGAAGCCCAGCCGGTTCTGCCAGTCGAGGCGGTCGACCTTGTAGACGACGCCGTCGATGTCGAAGGCGAGCTTGGGCCGCACGGCCTCCATGAAGCGATAGGCCTCCAGCAGGCCCTCCAGGCCCTCGACGCGGCGCGATTGCGGGGTGATCTGGAAGCCCCAGGCCTTCAGCACCTGCAGCGCCTCCCACTGGGTCTCGGCGAACGGGCCGCTCAGGAGGCCCCAGGCGTAGGCGAAGAAGCGGAGCGGCCGGGTGGCGGTGATCTTCGGATCGATCTGGCGCAGCGAGCCGGCGGCGGCGTTGCGGGGGTTGGCGTAGGTGCGCTGGCCCGCGGCCTCGGCGGCGGCGTTCATGGCGGTGAACTCGTCGTGGCCGAGGTAGACCTCGCCGCGCACCTCGATGACCTCCGGCCAGCCGGAGCCCGCGAGCTTGCCGGGGATCTCGCCGATAGTGCGGACGTTGGCGGTGACGTCCTCACCCACCCGCCCGTCGCCGCGGGTGGCGGCGCGGACCAGCACGCCCTTCTCGTAGCGGATGGAGCAGGACAGGCCGTCGATCTTTGGCTCCGCGGTGTAGGCGACCGGGATCTCGTCCAGCCGCAGGAAGCGGCGCACGCGCGCGTCGAACTCCGCGGCGTCCTCATCGGAGAAGGCGTTGTCGAGGCTGAGCATCGGCACGCCGTGCTCGACGGGCGCGAACTGCTCGGAGCGCGCCGCGCCCACGCGCAGCGTCGGCGAGTTCTCGCGGATCAGGTGCGGGAAGCGCTCCTCGATCTCGCTGTTGCGGCGCTTCAGCGCGTCGTAGTCGCCATCGGAAATCGTGGGCGCGTCGTTCTGGTGATAGCGCACGTCATGCGCGGCGATCTCGTCGGCCAGCCGGGTCAGCTCGTCGAGAGCCTGGGCTTCGGTGAGATCGGCGACGGGGATGGGCGAGGCGCTCATGCCGTCAAGCTGTAACCCGGCGCGCGCCGCCGACGAAAGGCCCCGCGCCTTCCTTTCCCGCGAAGCGGGAGAGGAAGACTAAGCCCCGATCAGGGCCCTGGCGGCGGCGCGGGCGGCGTCGGTGATCTCCGCGCCGGCGAGCATGCGGGCGATCTCCTCCTCGCGGTCGGAGGCCGACAGCACCTCGACGGCGGTGCGCAGGCGCTCGCCCTCCCCGGCCTTGGCGATCCGCCAGTGGGCCTCGGCGCGGGCGGCGACCTGCGGGCTGTGGGTGACCACCAGGACCTGGGTGTCGGCCGCCAGGCGCTTGAGGCGCAGGCCCACCGCGTCGGCGACGGCGCCGCCCACGCCCTGGTCGACCTCGTCGAAGATCATCAGCGGCTGCGGACCCGACCCACGGCCGGCGAGCACCGCCTTCAGCGCGAGCGCGAAGCGGGCGAGTTCGCCGCCGGAGGCGATGGCGCCCAGGTCGCCAAAGGGCGCGCCGGGGTTGGTGGCGATCTCGAAGGCGACGCGGTCGAAGCCGGTGGGACCTGCCCGGTCCTCGGCGAGCGGGGCGACGGCGACCTGGAAGCGCGCCTTGTCGAGCTTCAGCGGGGCGAGTTCGCCCATCACCGCTCCGGCCAGACGCTCGCCGGCCGCCCGGCGCGCGGCGCCGAGATTGCCCGCCTCGGCGAGGTAAGCGTCCCGCGCGGCGGCGAGCGCGGCCTCGGCGGCCTTCAACGCATCCTCGGAGCTTTCCACGGCGCGCAACCGCTCGGCGAAGCGGGCGCGCAGGCCCGGCAGCTCCTCCACGGCGACGTGCAGCTTGCGGGCGAGGCCGCGCAGGTCGAACAGCCGCTCCTCGGCCTTCTCCAGGCGGTCAGGCTCGAACTCGAACGCCTCGGCGGCCGCGTCGATGGCGGCCTCGGCCTCCCCGGCCTCGATCAGCACCCGGTCCATCGCCGACGACGCCTCGGTGAGCCGCTTCACAGCCGAGCCGCTCTCCGCCGCCCCGGCCAGCAGGGCGCGTTCGTGGGCGCGGCTGAGCGCGCGGACCGCGCCGGCCACCCGCGCGGAAAGGCCGTCGAACACCTCGCGCGCGGCCGAGATGTCGGCGAGCGCCTTTTCGGAGGCGCCCAGGATCGCGCGTTCCTCGGCAAGCTCGGTCTCCTCGCCCTCGCGCGGATCGAGGCGGTCGAGCTCGGCGAGGCGCAGCGTCAGCTCCTCGGTCTCGGCGGCGGCGCGGGCCCCCTCGGCGCGCAGGGCGTCGACCGCCTCGCGGGCCCCGCGCCAGGCGCGCCAGCGGGCGGCGACGGCGGCGGCTTGCGCCTCCAGCCCTCCGAAGGCGTCGAGCATCGGGCGGTGCGTGCGCGCGTCGAGCAGGCCCACGGTCTCGTGCTGGCCGTGCACCTCCAGCAGCGCCGCGCCAACCTCCTTCAGCACGCCGACGCCGGTGGTCTGGTCGTTGACGAAGGCGCGGCTGCGGCCGTCGGCCGAGAGCGTGCGGCGCAGGACCAGGTCCTCGTCGCGGGCGTAGGAGAGCCCCTTCTCCTCCAGGAGGTCCCAGACGGGATGGTCGGGCGCGGGCGCGAAGGCCGCCGAGGCCACAGCCTGGGCCGCGCCGCGACGCACGAGGCCAGCCTCCGCCCGCGCGCCCACGGCCAGCCCGAGCGCGTCCAGGATGATCGACTTGCCGGCCCCGGTCTCCCCGGTCAGCACGGTCAGGCCTGGCCCGATGGACAGGTCCAGGGCCTCGATCAGCACGACGTCGCGGATCCAGAGTCCGATCAGCATGGCGGCAGGCAAGGCCCGGAATCACCAGCGGCCAAAAGCGCCGCCGCGCCGAAGTTGATCACTTTTTGTTCTCGTTGGGAAGGCGCCCGCAGAACGCGGGGGCCAGCTCCGTCCCCAACCCTAGTTCTTCGGGGTTTCCGGCGTCGGGACCACGTCCGGCGCGGTGGCCTCGTCGGCGGAGCCCGAACGGTCCTTGGTGAAGGGGATGTGGAAGATGCTGCGCTTCTTCTTTTTCTTCGGCGCAGGCGTGTCGTCGGCGGTTTCGTCCGCGGCCGGGGCGGGCTTGGCCGCCTGCTGCTTGGTGGTCTGCGCCGTCGACATGGCCGCCGCGGTGGTCTGCAGCCCGCCAGGCGGGGCGACCGTGCGCGACTTGTCCTTGGTCATGGGCGGGTGGAAGACGCTGCGCTTGGTGCTGACCGCCGGGATCACCGCGGGCTTGAGGCCCTTGGACGTGAGCAGCTTGTAGGCGTCGCCGTACCAGGCGTCGCCGGGGTAGTTGAAGCCGAGGACCGCGGCGTTCTCCTTGGCCTCGTCCAGGAGGCCCAGCGTCAGATAGGCCTCGGTCAGGCGGTAGAGCGCCTCGGGCGTGTGGCTGGTGGTCTGGTAGCGCTCGACCACCGTCTTGAAGCGCCCGATGGCGGCCAAGAGGTCGTTCTGGCGCAGGTACCAGCGGCCGATGGTCATTTCCTTGCCGGCCAGCTGGTCGTTGACCATGTCGATCTTCAGCCGCGCGTCCTGGGCGTATTCGGTGCGCGGATAGCGCGAGGTGACCTCGCGCAGGTTGTCGAGCGCCTGGCCGGTGGCGGCCTGGTCGCGGCCGACGTCGACGATCTGCTCGAAGTAGCAGACGGCCTTCAGGTAGTGGGCGTAGGCCGCCGCCTGATTGCCCGGATAGAGCGAGATGAAGCGGTCGGCGTCGCCGATCGCCTCGGAATAGGCGTTGGCCTGGTAGTGGGCGAAGGCCTGCATGAGGATCGCGCGCCGCGACCACTCCGAATAGGGGTGCTGGCGCTCCACTTCCTGGAAGTAGTCGACCGCCTGGGCCCAGAGGTGCTTGTCCATCCGGTCGGCGCCGGTGGAATAGAGCAGCTCGACCGGGCGCTCCTCGTAGGCGAGCCGGGTCTTGGGCTTCTTGTTGGCCCCGGAGCAGCCGGCGACGGCGAGGGCGCAGAGGGCGGCGGTGAGCGCAGGCCGAGCCCACGAATTGCGAACCAAGGACACCATCACCTCAAAGGACCAGACGCGCGCCCCCACGCGAGAAATCGCTTCTACACCAGGGGACGGTCAGAGCAAACGAATGCGCTTGTCGCAGGGGCGCCATCCACATTTGTCATCCCGGTTTCGCGGTACGCGAAGACCGGGACCCATACGCCCAAGTTTTCGCGGCAGAATCGCGGCGGCCCCATCGGCGCCCTTACGATTCGCATTTGCCTACATGGGTCCCGGACACGCCGCATGCGCGGCTTGTCCGGGATGACAGTGATGAAGGTGACGACCGCCTAGACCGCGACGGCGATCTCGTCGGCGAAGGTGCGGACCCGCCAGGCGTCCGGACGGGCGGCGAGCGCGCGGACCAGCTGGTTGTTGATTCCGTGGCCGGCCAGCTCGCCCTCGAAGCGGCCGATGATCGGCGCGCCCAGGACATAGAGGTCGCCAATGGCGTCCAGCGCCTTGTGGCGGACGAACTCGTCGGGCCGGCGCAGGCCCTCCGGGTTCAGCACCCGGTCGCCCTCGATCACCACGCAGTTCTCCATCGTGCCGCCGCGGGCCAGGCCCATGGCGCGCAGGGCCTCGACCTCGTGCAGGAAGCCGAAGGTGCGGCAGTCGGCCAGCTCGTGGCGGAACACCGCCTCGTCCATCGGCAGGTCGACTTCCTGGCGTCCGATGACGGCCGTGGGGAATTCGATGGCGAAGGCCACCTCGAAGCGCATGGCGGGCTTCAGCGCGGCGCGCTTGTCGCCGTCGACCACCTCGACGGTGTCGAGGATCTCAATGAAGCGGCGCGCCGCCGCCTGCGGCCGGCGGCCGGCGCGGTCGAGGATCTTGAGGAACGGCCAGGACGAGCCGTCCATGATCGGCATCTCGGGTCCGTCGAGCTCGACCACGGCGTTGTCGATGCCCGACATGACGAGCGCCGCCATCAGGTGCTCGATGGTGGCGACCGTGACGCCCGCGGCGTTGCCGATCACCGTGCCGAGCTGGGTCTTGCAGACCGAGGTCGGCGTCGCGGCGACCCGGTTGTCGCGGTCGGTGATGTCGGTGCGGACGAAGATCACGCCGGTGTCGATGTCGGCTGGGCGCACGGCGACCTGGGTGTAGGCGCCGGTGTGCACGCCCACGCCCGCGAACAACGCCGGCGACTTGACGGTGTGCTGGAAGGCCCCGCTCTGGAATCCGTCTGCCACGCTAGGGACCTTCCCTGGAACTGAGGCTCTGAGCCCCGCTGACCGAGGAGCGCCCACAAGTGCGGTTAATGCGCTTGGTGCGACGCAGCAAAACAATCCCTGTTTCGCAATGTTTCGGTGTCTGGAGGGTTAACGGAAGCCCTAAACGAGCTGCGCCGCGGAAGCCCGTTCGGGCCGCCGCGGCGCGCTTGGAAATCCTAGCCTTGTCAGCTAGTTGGCGAGCCGGCGCAGGAAGGACGGGATCTCCAGATCCTCGCCCTGCTGGACCTCTTCTTCAGGAAGTGCGGCTTCCACCGGCTGGGCGCCGCCACGGACCGGCGCGGGGCGCGGTTGGGCGGCCTGCGGGGCGGGCGCGTCATAGCGCGGACGGCTGCCGAAGATGCTGAGGAACCCGCCGCGCGGACGGCGGTCCTCGTAGACCGGCTCGGCGAACAGCGGCTCGTCGGTTTCCTCGGCCACCGCCGGGTCGACGATGCGGGTGACCGGCTGGATGATCGCGGGGCCCTGCGGCTGGGCCTGGGCGACCGGCGCGGCGTAGAGGTCGGGCTGCTCTTCCTCGACCGCCTCGGCGGCCAGGACGGGCTCGGGCTGGCGGATCGGGGCCGGCGCGGCATAGGCCGGCTGGGCGGCCGGGGCCGGGGCTTCCGCCGGTTCGGCAGCGGCGACGCGGGCCTCGGGCAGGCGCAGCGGCGGGGCGGTCATCGGCCGGCGCTCGAGCTTGGGCTCGATGGCGGCGATCGAGGCGCCGTCCATGCCGGTGGCGACCACGCTGACGCGGATCATGCCGTCGAGCGACGGGTCGAAGGCCGCGCCGAAGATGATGTTGGCCTCCGGATCGACCTGCTCGGAGATGGCGTTGGCCGCCTCGTCGACTTCCAGCAGGGTCATGTCGAGACCGCCGGTGACGTTGACCAGCACGGCCTTGGCGCCCTTCAGCGAGACCTCGTCCAGCAGCGGGTTCTGGATGGCGTTCTGGGCGGCCATGAGGGCGCGGTCGTCGCCCGTCGCCTCGCCGGTGCCCATCATCGCCTTGCCCATCTCGGTCATCACCGTACGCACGTCGGCGAAGTCGAGGTTGATCAGGCCCGGCAGCACCATCAGGTCGGTGATCGAACGCACGCCCGAGTGCAGCACCTGGTCGGCCATGCCGAAGGCCTCGGCGAAGGTCGTCCGCTCATTGGCGACGCGGAACAGGTTCTGGTTGGGGATGACGATCAGGGTGTCGACGTAGCGCTGCAGCTCGGCGATGCCGGCGTCGGCCAGGCGCATGCGGTGGCGGCCTTCGAAGTGGAAGGGCTTGGTGACCACGCCCACCGTCAGGATGCCGCGCTCGCGGGCGCACTTGGCGATGATCGGAGCCGCCCCGGTGCCGGTGCCGCCGCCCATGCCGGCGGTGATGAACACCATGTGGGCGCCGTCGAGGTGCTCGCCGATCTCCGGGATCGACTCCTCGGCCGCGCTCATGCCGATCTCAGGATGGGCGCCCGCGCCCAGCCCCTGCGTCGCCAGCACGCCCAACTGCACGCGGCGGTCGGTCTTGGCAAAGGCGAGCTGCTGGGCGTCCGTATTGGCCACCACGAACTCGACGCCGAGCAACCCAGCCTCGATCATGTTGTTGACCGCGTTGCCGCCGGCGCCCCCGACGCCGAAGACGACGATCCGCGGCTTCAGTTCTGTCGCGCGCGGAGCTGAGAGAGCGATTGTCATGGGACCCCTGCGTCCTTCCAAATGCGGCCCGAAGCGCGCTCGCGGACCCCGCCCGCCGCACGCCTTTCGTAAGGATGCGTTAAGTACGCGCTCACACCCTTAATCGAGGGTTAACCGCATACCGTGAGTCGCGATCGGGTCCAGTCGCAGTTCGCCGAAAAATCCCCTTGCATCACAAGGCGTAAGGCGAATCAGGACGGGGCTGCGGCAACATGACTCGCACGGGAAAGCTGGTGATAGCCCGTTAAACCCCGTCCTCGGCTCCGGCGAAGCTTTCGGCGCGCGGCCCGATCACCGCCAGGCAGAAGTCGAGGAATGCCCGCACCTTGGCCGGACGATAATGGCGCGCCGGATAGAGGGCGTAGAGCGGAAAGACCTCGTCGCTCCAGTCCGGGAGGAGCTGAACGAGCCGGCCGGTCTCGAGCAGGTGGCGCGTGCCGAGGTCGAAGATCTGGGCGATGCCGGCGCCCGCCTCGCAGGCTTCCAGCAGCGCGCCGGAATCCGAGACCATCAGCCGGGAGGTGATCTTGACCGGCACGACCTCCTTGCCGCGCTGGAACTCCCAGGCGAACGGCCGGCCGCTCGCGGCTTCGTAGAAATCGATGCAGGCGTGGCCGGCGACCTCGGCGGGATGCCGCGGCCGGCCGTGGGCGGCGATGTAGGCGGGCGAGGCCACGGTCAGGACCCGGGCTTCGAGAAGCTTGCGGGTGACGAAGCTTCCGGCCGGCGGGTCGCCGAACCGGACGGCGAGGTCGAAGCCGTCGGCCACCAGGTCGCCAGGCGCATCGCGCATGATCAGCTCGAGGGAGACTTGCGGATGGCTCGCCAGGAACTTGGCCACCTCGGCCGCCAGCACCACCCGCGAGAAGAACGGGTCGATGTTCACGCGCAGCCGCCCGCGCACGACCTCGGCCGAGCCGGACGCCTCGACCGCGGCGTCCTCGATCCCCGCCAGCAGCGGGCTGACGCGATCGAAAAACCGCCGCCCCTCGTCGGTGAGGCGCAGGGTCCGGGTGGTCCGTTCCAGCAGCCGCACGCCCACCCGCGCCTCCAGGCGGGAGACCGCGCGGCTGACGCCCGAGGCCGAGAGCCCCAGCGCCTCCCCGGCGCGGGAGAGCGTTCCGGCCTCCACCACCGCGGCCAGCACCGTCACCCCGGCCAACAGGCGTCCGTCGTAGGGCATGGTTATTCCTGATCTAGGCGCACGACTGATTTGACATATTGGCGTTCACGTCAAGAACGTCCGCACGTCATCCTGCGCGCCAACAGATGAAGGAGCTCAGGCGATGTACGCGGTGATGGGTGTGACGGGTAAGGTCGGCGGCGCGGTGGCCCGCGGCCTGCTGGAGGCCGGCGCGCCGGTGCGCGCGATCGTGCGGGATCGGGCCAAGGGTGAAGCCTGGTCGGCGCGGGCCGAGGTGGCGCTGGCCGACATCGGCGACACGGCGGCGCTGGCGGGGGCCTTCGCCGGCTGTGAAGGCGCCTTCGTGATGCTGCCGCCGCAGTTCGATCCCCTGCCGGAGTTTCCGGAGGCCGCGGCGATGATCTCACGCCTGAAGGCCGCCCTGCTGCAGGCCGCGCCCGCCCGGGTCGTGGCCCTGTCGACCATCGGCGCCGAGGCGACGCAGCCGAACCTGCTCAACCAGCTCGGCATGTTCGAGCGGGCGCTGGCGGACCTGCCCATGCCGGTCACCTTCCTGCGCGCCGCCTGGTTCATCGAGAACGCCGCCTGGGACGTCGCCTCCGCTCGGGACGAAGGCGTGATCCGCAGTTACCTGCAGCCGCTGGACCGGGCAGTCCCGATGATCTCATCGGAGGATGTCGGGCGCACGGCCGCGGCGCTGCTGCAGGCGCCTTGGGTCGGCCATCGCGTGGTCGAGCTGGAGGCAGCCGAGCGGGTCAGCCCTTTCGACCTGGCGCGGGCGTTCGCCGAGGCGCTTGGCCGCCCGGTCCGGGCCGAAGCCGTGCCGCGTGGCGAATGGGAGGCGACCTTCCGCGCTGAGGGCATGCGCAATCCGCTGCCGCGCATGCAGATGCTCGACGGGTTCAACGCCGGTTGGATCGACTTCCCCGACCGCGGCGCGGGCGCGCTGAAGGGCGCGATCTCGCTGAAGCAGGCGGTGGCTGCGCTGGTGCGCCAGGGCTAGGTGGTCGCCCTACAGGTTCTCGCGCAGCCAGCTCGCGGCCTTGGCGACCGGGTTGGCGCGCGGGTCGAGGGGCTCGCGGCGCAGCTTGGCCGAGGCGAGCGCCTTGGCGCTGACCGCCTCGCGCGGGCCAAAGGCGGCGCGGTGCAGGATGCCGGCGGCGGCGGTGAAGGCCGGGCCCGAGGCGGCGTCGGCCAGGTGCGGCACGCGGCGCGGACGGCCCAGGCGCACCGGGCGGTCGAAGACGCGCACGGCCACTTCGCGCACGCCGGCAAGCTGGCTCGCGCCGCCGGTCAGCACCAGGCCCGCGCCGGGCTCGACGGGCGCGCCGGAGGCCTTCAGCCGGTCGCGCAGCAGCTCCAGCGTCTCCTCGACGCGGGGCGCGATGATGCCCTTCAAGAGGCTGCGCGGCGCGATGACCGGGCCCGCGCCCGGGTCGTCGCCACGAGGGGGAGCCTCGATCATCTCGCGGTCCTCGTTGGCCGAGGCGATGGCCGAGCCGTGCAGGGTCTTGATCCGTTCTGCGCCGGCGATGGAGGTGGAAAGGCCGCGGGCGATGTCCTGGGTCACGTGCTGGCCGCCGACCGGCACCGTCTCGACGTGGACCAGGGAGCCGGAGGTGAACACCGCCGCCGAGGTCGAGCCGCCGCCCATGTCCACGCAGACCGAGCCTAAGTCCATCTCGTCTTCCTCCAGCGCAGCGAGCGCGGAGACGAAGGGCGCGGCGACCACGCCCTCGAACTGCAGGTGGGCGCGTTCGACGCAGGCGCCCAGGGTCTGGAAGACGGCTTCGGAGACCGAGACGACCAGCAGCTCGACGCCGAGGGTGCGGCCGAACATGGCGCGCGGGTCGCGCACGCCGCCCTGCCCGTCCACCGACCAGGCGATCGGCAGGATGTGGGCGGCCCGGCGGCCGGGCAGCTTCACCTGGGCCAGCGCATTGGTGATCGCGCGGACCAGGTCGTTGTCGGAGATCGGGCGCGCGCCGATGGAGACGCGGCCGGCGACGCGGTGAGAGGTGAGCTGGCCGCCGGCGGTGGCGACGGTGACGTGCTGGACGTTGACCCCGGCCACGTTCTCGGCGCGCTCGACGGCCTGGGCGATGGCCTCGGAGGCCTCGTCGAGGTTGACGATGGAGCCGCCGCGGATGCCGCGCGACTGGACGTAGCCGACGCCGGCGGTCGTCAGGGTGCGGTCGCCCTTGCGGACGCCCTCGGGCTTCATGATGAAGCAGGTGACCTTCGAGGCGCCGAGGTCGACAGCGGCGACCACCGGCGGGCGCACCAGCGCGGCCTTCAGCCCCTCGCGGCCATCCTTGCGGTCCAGGGGTCGGCGGTCGGAGCCCTTCCGGTCCTGGGCCCTGAGGTCCCCGGACAGGGCCTCGGCGCGGCTCGCCATCTTCAGCATCGATCGGTCATCCATGGGTTCAGGCGCCGTTGGCCGGCGGCGCAGTTGGGGTCGGGGTCTGACGCGGGCGCACCGCCACCACGTCGGGGCTGCGCAGATCGATCCGGTCGAAGCCGAGTTCGAGGATGCGCGAGCGTTGGTCGAGGCGTTCGAGCTGCATGAGCGCCTGCTCCTGGCCGGACGCCGGAAGCTGGATCAGCGAGCCGTCCTTCATCCGCAGATCCCAGCGGCGGTCGTCGACGCGGACCAGGGCGTCCATGCCGCCGATCAGCTTCGGGCGCTGGGCGATGATCGGCAGGATCTCCGGCGCGTGCTCGGCCGCGCCCTCCCCCACCACCAGCGGCAAGGCCGTGAAGCGCCCTGCGTCCGCCTCCGGGATCACCCGGCCGTGCTCGTCGATTACATACTGCCGCCCGCCATGCTGCCAGACGGCGAGCTGGCGGCGCTCGGAGACCACCACCACCAACGTGTCCGGCATCAGGCGCACGATGCGCGCGTCCTTCACCCAGCCCACCTGCTCCACGTGTCCGCGCAGGGCGCCGAGGTCGAGGCCGAGCAGCGGCTGGCCCATGTAGATGCCGGCGGCCTTGGCGATGTCGGCCTTGGCCAGCGGCGAGGCGCCCTGCACCTCGACATGGCGGACGCGGAAACCGGCGGCGGCGAAACGGCTGTCGATCCCGGAGCCGATGCCGGCGACGAGGCGCTGGCCGCGGTGGCCGGTAGCCAGCGTCACGGCGAGCGCCAGCGCCAGGACGGCGACGGCGCCGGTCAGCGCCAGTTGGGGAGAAAGGCCGCGCGGCGGGGGCGCCGCCCGCGAGGACCGGCGCGCCGGCCTAGGGGGCTGCTTGGCCGGAGGCTTCGCCTGTACTCGCGAGCCTCCCCGCACCGCCGCCGGCATACGCGTCCTCCGTGATCCAAAGCACCAATCGGTCGAAATCCACGCCCTGCAGCGCCGCCTGCTCTGGGATGAGCGAAGTGGGCGTCATGCCGGGCTGGGTGTTCACCTCAAGGAGGACCAGAATGTCGTTAATGTCGTCATAACGCAGGTCCGAACGGGTAACGCCGCGGCAACCAAGCGCGGCATGCGCCAGCTCGCTCATTCTCAGAGCTTTTTCAAAGGCATGAGGGGGAATGTCGGCCGGCACGATGTGCGTCGATCCGCCGTCGGCGTACTTGGCCTCGTAGTCGTAAAAACCTGTGCGCGGAATGATGTCGGTGACGGTCATGGCCTTGCCGTCCATCACGCCCACCGCGAGCTCGCGGCCGCGGATGTAGGGCTCGATCATCACCTCCTCGCCGAAGGTCCAGGTGGGGGCGACGATTTCCTGCGGCGGCCGGTTGGCGCCTTCGAAGACCAGGAACACCCCGACAGAGGATCCCTCCGCGTTGGGCTTCACCACATAGGGCGGCGGCATGACGTGGTTCGCGGCCGCTTCGAAGCGGTTGAAAAGCCCGCCACCCGGCACGGTGACGCCGGCCGCGGCGAACACGGCCTTGGCCTTGGCCTTGTCCATGGCCAACGCCGAGGCCAGCACGCCGGAGTGCGTGTAGCGCATGCCGAGCGTCTCCAGCACGCCCTGCACGCAGCCGTCCTCGCCCCAGGCGCCGTGCAGGGCGTTGAAGCAGACATCGGGCTTCAGCCGGGTGAGCACCTGGGCGATGTCTCGGCCCGCGTCGACGCGGCTGACCTTGGCGCCCAGCCGCTCCAGCGCGTCGGCGCATTCGCGGCCGGAGACCAGGCTGACCTCCCGCTCCGAGGACAAGCCGCCCAGGAGGACGGCGACGTGTGTTCCGGAAAGGGGCGCGGCCATGGACGACTCGGGGGCGGTTGGATCGAGGACCGTTCCGGGTTGGCCGAGCGCGGCGGGCCGGTCAAGGCTTGAGGACGCCCGCGCGCCATCGCGACCCCAGCCAGAACGCCGCGGCCACGGCGCAGCCGGCGACGATGCCGGTGGTCAGGTCGCGGGCCAGGGTCAGGCCGAAGGTGGCCAGCAGCACCGTGGCGCTGCGCCAATCGCGCAGCAGGCGGGCGAACTCCGCCTTTTCCGCCATGTTCCAGCAGACCGCGACCAGGACGCCCGCGAGCGCAGTCAGCGGGACGTAGCTGGCCAGCGGCGCCGCCACCAGCATGAAGGCCAGCAGGAAGACCGCGTGCAGCATGCCTGCGACGGGGCTGCGGGCGCCGGCCCGGATGTTGGTCGCGGTCCGCGCAATGGTCCCGGTGACGCTGATCCCGCCGAAGAAAGCCGAGGCGACATTGGCCAGGCCCTGGGCCACAAGCTCCATGTTGGACCGGTGCTTGCGTCCGCTCAGGCGGTCGGCGACGGTCGCGGACAGCAGGCTTTCGACCCCGCCCAGCAGGGCGAAGGACAGCGCCGCGGGCAGCACCTGGACGAGCAGCGGCCAACTGAAGGCCGGGGCGTGCGGCCAGGGCAGCGAATGCGGGATGCCGCCGAAGCGGCTTCCGATCGTGGCCACCGGCAGATGGAGCGCCCAGGCGGCGACCGCCCCGCCGGCCACCGCCAGCAGCATGCCGGGCCAGGCGGGCCGCAGGCGCTTGACGAGGAAGATCGCCGCGGCGACGGCGGCGCCGAGGCCGAGCGCCGCCGGGTTGACGGTGGGCAAGGCGTGGCCGACCGCCATGAGCTTGGGGACGACCGGCCCCGGCTCGGGTCCCGCGAGTGAAAGGCCCGCGAGGTCCTTGAGCTGGCTCGCCAGGATGGTCACGGCGATGCCGGCGGTGAAGCCGACCGTCACCGGATGCGGGATGTGCCGTATCAGCGACCCCAGCCGCAGCGCGCCGACCAGGGCCAGCATGGCCCCGGAAACCAGCACGGTCAGCAACAGGCCGTCGACGCCGAACCTGGCGGTCGTGGCGGCCACCAGGACGATGAAGGCGCCCGCCGGCCCGCCGACCTGGTAACGGCTGCCGCCCAGCGCCGAGACCAGGAACCCGCCGACGATGGCGGTGTAGAGCCCGCGCTCCGGCCCGACGCCGGAGGCCACGGCGATGGCCATCGACAGCGGCAGGGCGAGGATGGCGACGGTCAGGCCCGCCATGGCGTCCTGGCGCAACGCGCCCAGGCCGTAGCCCTCGGCCAGGGTGGTCGCGAGCTTGGGGCGGTACAGGTGCGCGGTCGCCGAGCCGTCGGGCATGACGAGACCTTAGAGCCTGGGGTTTGGAGCTTGGTTAAGAGCGGAAGCTTGAACATAGGCAACGCCAGGCGCCGCGCATAGCCGGCGTGGCGCCGCAGGGGTCGCTCTCATGCCGGCGCACCGCATGCTGACAGAGCGCTGTCAGCAGAATGGCGGCAGACTGCGATCTCAAGGACGGGAGATTCGCTCATGATGACCGCCGACACCGCCACAGCCCTCGACGACTTTCCGGCCCCGCCCTGCGCGCGGCTGTTGGGCTGGCAGATGCTGGCCGCCAAGCCGAAGGAAGGCTGGATCAAGGTGGGCTTCGACGCGCGCTGGGAGTTCACCAATCCGGCGGGCTACATCCAGGGCGGGTTCCTCGCCGCCATGCTGGACGACACCATGGGCCCGGCGGTGTTCACCATGACCGACGGGCGGCTCTATGCGCCGACCATCGAGATGACGGTGAGCTACCTGAACCCGGCGCGCCCAGGGCGGCTGGTCGGCGAAGGCCGGGTGGTGCAGCTCGGCGCGTCGATCGCTTTCCTGGAGGCCTCGCTGACCGACGCGACCGGCAAGCTGATCGCCCGGGCGACGGCAAGCGCTCGGCTGGTCGAGGCCGACAGGGCGCTGGGCTAGCCCGCGGGCCGCGGCGCGACGATGGGCTGGCAGATCGCGGCGCTCGATCGACCGGCCTCGGCGCGCTTCGCGGCCGCCGCGAACTCCGAGGGGTCGACAAGCCCCGTCCGCTTCACGGCGTCGCGCAGGTTCGCGCTGGTGCGGCTCATGAGCAGGTTGGAGTCGGATGCGGCCGCCAGGGTGACCCGAAGCTGTTGCGCCTCGACATCGCTCAGCCGGCGACCAGGGCCCACCATGCTGTCCAGCAAGGACCACTGGTCTTCCTCGCGGTCGCTGAGTCCGCTGAGGTAGCGCGTCTGCTGGACGATCGCGGTGAAGGCGATGGCCTTGCTGCGGGACAGGTGCGAGACGGTCTGGTCGGCCACCAGGGCTTCCCAGGCGCCGACGGTCCAGGGCGTGAAGGACGGGTGGCCGATGACCCCAACCGGCGGAAGCCGTCCGGTTTCGGTCCCGCGCTGCACGATCGACGACAGCGTCGCCAGACGTTCAGCCACGCAGGCCTCCTGCGCCTCGCGCAGCGCCGCATTGGTCACCTCGCGAGCGAAGGCCTCCTTCAGCACCGACTCGCCTTCGCTGGCCTGTTGCCTCCCGTGGAGCGACTGGACGGCCTGCTCGCCGGCCAGCGCGATCAGCACGCCGATGACGATGGTGCCGATTTCCTTCAGGAACTCGCGGCCGCCCTGCCAGGGTTTGGCCTTGTGGATGTCCATGCCGCCCCCCAGACGATCAGCAGAGCCTAGCCGTAGCCGGACTCGCCGAACCTCGGCAAATCTCCTTGGGGTCCTAAGCCGGGCGGCCGATCCGCTTGATCTCCCAGTCGAGCTCGATGCCGGTCTGGGCCTTCACGTCGGCGCGAACGGCTTCGCCCAGGCCCTCGAGGTCGGCGGCGGTGGCTTCGCCGGTGTTGATCAGGAAGTTGGCGTGCAACGGCGAGAACATCGCCCCGCCAAACGGCTTGCCGCGCCAGCCGGCCGCGTCGACCAGCTTCCACGACGAATGGCCCGGCGGGTTCTTGAAGGTCGAGCCGCCGGTCTTCTCGCGGATCGGCTGGGTCTGCTCGCGCCGCGCGGTGATCTCGTCCATCCGCTCAGCGATCGCCGCGGGGTCGTCCGGCCGGCCCTGGAAGAGCCCGCCCAGAAAGATCAGGGGCTCGGCCGCGGCGCGGGCCGACTTGCGGTAGCTGTAGGCGAGCTCGGCGTTGGAGAGGGTCAGACGCTCGCCGGCGCGGGTGAGCGCATAGGCCTCGACCAGCACATCCTTGGTCTCCGAGCCGTAGCAGCCGGCGTTCATCACCAGCGCGCCGCCGATCGAGCCCGGGACGCCGCGGTAGAACTCCAGCCCGGCGATCCCCGCCTTGCCTGCCTCGCGCGCCACCACGGCGTCCAGCGCCGCCGCGCCGGCGAAGACGCGGGCTTCACCCCGCGGCTCGACCGTGGCGAACGGCTTGCCGAGACGGATCACCACGCCATCCACCCCGCCGTCACGCACCAGGGTGTTGGAGCCGACGCCCAGGACCGTCACCGGGACCGCCGGGTCGAGGCCCTTCAGGAAACCGGCGAGGTCATCCTCGTCCTGCGGCAGGAACAGCAAGTCCGCCGGACCGCCGACCCTGAACCAGGTGAACGGGCCGAGCGGCTCGTCGCGCAGCAGCTTGCCGCGCGCCTCCGGCAGGCGGTCGCGCCAGCTCATTCGGCCCCCTTCATTCGGCCGCGAGCGCGGTGAGCTGGTCCGGCAGGGCATAGGCCCAGCCGGTGATGTCGCCCGCGCCCAGCAGGACCACCACGTCGCCGGGCTTCGCCTCCTCGCGCACCACGGCGGCCAGCTCGGCCGGGCCGTCCAGCGGCAGCACGCGGCGGTGACCGTATCGGCGCAGGCCTTCCACCAGGGCGTCGCGGTTGACGCCCTCCAGCGGCGCCTCGCCGGCCGCATAGACGTCGGCCACGATCACCACGTCGGCGTCGTTGAAGCAGGCGCAGAACTCGTTGAAGAGGTCCGACAGGCGCGAATAGCGGTGCGGCTGGACGACGGCGATCACCCGGCCCTCGGTGACCGCGCGCGCGGCAGTCAGCACCGAGGCGATCTCCACTGGATGGTGGCCGTAGTCGTCGACGATGCGCACGCCGTTCGCGACGCCGGTGGTGGTGAAGCGGCGCTTGACGCCGGCGAAGTCCGCGAGGCCCTTGCGGATCGCCGCCAGCGGCACGCTCAGTTCGCGCGCGACCGCGATGGCCGCCAGCGCGTTCAGCACATTGTGCTGGCCGGCCATCGGCAGATGCAGGTCGTCGAGCGTGATGTAGTCGCCCTCCGGCGGCTGGATCACCACCCCGAACCGCGCGCCTTCCGGGCCCATGCTGATATTGTGGGCGCGCACCTCGGCCTGCGGATTGACGCCATAGGTGACGAGGCGGCGGTTCTCGACTTTCGCGGCCATGGCCTGGACCTCCGGATGGTCGGTGCAGACCGCGGCGAAGCCGTAGAAGGGAATGTTCTCCACGAAGTCCCGGAAGGCCTTCTTCACGGCGTCGAACTCGCCGTAGTGGTCGAGGTGCTCGGGGTCGATGTTGGTGACGATGGCGACGGTGGACTTGAGCTTCAGGAAGGTGCCGTCGCTCTCGTCGGCCTCGACGACGATCCAGTCGCCCGCGCCCACCTTGGCGTTGGTGCCGTAGGCGTTGATGATCCCGCCGTTGACCACCGTGGGGTCAAGGCCGCCGGCGTCCAGCAGGGCCGCGACCATCGAGGTCGTGGTGGTCTTGCCGTGGGTGCCGCCGACCGCAATGGAGAACTGCAGCCGCATCAGCTCGGCCAGCATCTCGGCGCGGCGGACCAGCGGCAGGCGCCGCTCGCGGCCCGCGACCATCTCCGGATTGTCCGCCCTCACCGCCGTGGAATAGACCACCGCCGAGGCGCCATCGACGTGGGCCGCGTCATGGCCGATGAACACCTTGGCGCCCAGCTTCTGCAGCCGCTCGGTGTTGGCGCTGGCCTTGGCGTCGGAGCCCTGCACCTGGTAGCCGATGCGCAGCATGATCTCGGCGATGCCGCTCATGCCGATGCCGCCGATGCCGATGAAGTGCACGGGGCCGATGTCGAAGGGCACGGGTCGTCGGGTCATGCCGCCGTGCTAGCGCAATCGCGGGACGCGCGAAACAGGCCGCGTCGGCCCGCCTAGGCGTGGGCGGGCCTTCGCCGGTCGCAGCGCAGGGCGACGCCGGCGGCGCCGAAGCCAGAAACGCCCTTGCCGCTCATCGCAAGGGTCGACTACCGATATGCGATGGACCTGACCGCGCTCGCCAACTCAGCGGGGACCGACAAGGGCACCGTCACCGGGCTCGGCCACGGCTATTCGCTGGTCTACGACCTGCTGTTCGCGGGGCGGCGCCTGGAGCCGCTGAACATCTGCGAGATCGGCCTATGCATCGGCGGGCCGGAAGTCACCACCGGCTCGATCGACCGCAGCGTCACCGACGCGCCTTCGATGCGGATGTGGCACGAGTACTTCCCGAACGCGAAGCTCTATGGCGTCGACATCTCGGACTTCTCCGAGCTGCAGACCGAGCGGTTCAAGTTCGTGCGCGCCGATTGCGGGGATGCCGCGCAACTGCAGAAGGTCGTGGACCTGGGCGTGGCGTTCGACGTGGTGATCGACGACGGCTCGCACGCGCCGTTCCACCAGCAGCGCGCGTTCCTCAGCCTGTTTCCGGCGGTCAAGCCCGGCGGCCTCTTCATCATCGAAGACATCCAGTGGCGGCCCAGCACCTACAGCCAGAGCCTGCCGCCGGTCCCGCGCACCGACGCGCTGCTCAACCAGTTCGTCGCCAAGGGCCGCTTCGAGGAGACCGGCGCCCTGCCGCTGGCGGAATGGCGCGCGCTGGAAGGCGACATCAAGAACATCTTCCTGATCGACGAGGACTGGCTGGCGACGCACCGGCGCCAGTTCAACGGCCGCAACGGCCTTGCGCCCGATCAGCCGACCTTCGCCGACGCTGACGGCCCGTCTCGCCTGCTGTCGCCGCGGTTCTGGCGCAAGTTCGCCGGCCGCCTGCGGGCTGACCTGCAGGGCCCCGACGGCGCGGACCGCCGCCCGCGCGTGAAGCTGGCCATCATCCAGAAGGTCTAGGGCGTTCCTCTTCCGCTCGTCCCGGCGAAGGCCGGGATCCAGATCCCGAAGCTCGGTCGCGGGTTGGACAAGCGCCGAGCCCCTGGAGCGATCTTCCGCGCCATTCCATCTGGATCCCGGCCTTCGCCGGGATGAGCGGGGTGGTGGTTAGGCTTAGGCGCGCGCCGTCTGCTCGACCACGTCGGCCAGGCGCTCGGCGGCGTCGGGGATGGCGACCGAGCGGGCCGCGGCGGCCATGCGCGCCATCCGCGCGGGATTGTTCAGCAGCTTGTCGAGCGCGCCCGCCAGGCTCTGCACGGTGAGCTGGCTTTCCCGCGCCACCTCCGCGCCGCCGGCTTCGGAAAGCAGCCGCGCGTTCTGGCCCTGGTCGTCGTCCAGCGCGATGGCGAGCGGCACCAGGATCGACGGCTTCCCGGCCACCGCGAACTCGCAGACGCTGCCGGCGCCGGAGCGGCCGATCACCAGATGGGCGGCGCCCAGGCGGGTGGCCATGTCGCGGAAGAAGGGGGCGATTTCAGCGTCGACCATGGCGTTGCGGTAGATGCGCCGGGCGGCCTCCATGGATTCCGGCCGGGTCTGCTGCTGGATCACCAGCCGCTGGCGCAGCGGCTCGGGCAAGGCGGCGATGGCCTCGGGGACCAGTTCGGAGAGCAGGCGCGCGCCCTGGCTGCCGCCGGTGATCAGGATGCGGATCGGCCCCTCCGCGGTCGGCGGGTCGTAGGGCAGGTCGGCCAGCGCGCGGATCGGCGGACGCACGGGGTTGCCCACCACCACCGCCCGGCCAGCCACCTGCGCCGGCGCCTTGAGCAGCGTCGGGAAGGCGCAGGCCACACGGGTGACGCGCGGGGCGAGCATGCGATTGGCGCGGCCCATCACAGCGTTCTGTTCGTGGATCACGGTGGGGCGGCGGTCGAGGATGGCGCCGACCAGGGCCGGGGCCGACGGATAGCCGCCGAAGCCGACGACGACGTTGGGCCCGATCTCGCGATAGACCGCGCGGGCCTGGCTGGCGCCGCGCATCACCGCGATGCCCGCGCCCAGCATGCTGAAGGGATTGCCGGACTTGTAGGTCGCCGATGACAGGCCGATCCGGCGCTCGGCCGGGAAGTCCTGGGCGAAGGCCGCCACCCGCTCGTCCGAGGCCAGCAGGATCGACCAGCCCCGCGCGATCAGCGCCTCGGCGAGCGCCTGGGCGGGGAACAGGTGGCCGCCGGTCCCTCCGGCGGCAAGTACGGCGATCTTGCGCATGGGCGCCCCTTAGGCGAACGCGCCGGCTTTGGCGATGGCTTCGCTGGGCGTGTAGGCGCCGGGCCGGCGGCGGGTGAGCGCGAGCGCCATTCCCAGCGTCAGGCCCATGGCCAGCATCGAGGAGCCCCCGTAGCTGATGAACGGCAGGGTCATGCCCTTGGTGGGGATCATGTCGAGGTTCACCGCGATGTTGATGATCGCCTGCTGGCCGACCAGCACGAAGAGGCCCGCGGCCGCCACCTGCTCGAAGGGGTCGTTGAGCTTCAGCGCGCGATAGAGGCCGCGCACCACGACGAAGGCGAAGAGCGAGATCACCAGCAGCAGGAAGACGAGGCCGAACTCCTCGGCGCCGACCGAGGCGGCGAAGTCGGTGTGGGCGTCGGGAATGGCGCGCTTCAGGACGCCCTCACCCGGGCCGCGCCCGAAGAGGCCGCCGGCCGCCTGCGCCACCGCCGCGGCGTCGACCTGGTGGGTGTCGGCCTTGTCCGGCGACAGGAACCGGTCGACGCGGCTCGCCACGTGGGGAAACAGGAAATAGGTCGAGGACAGGCCCGCGATCGCCACCCCGCCCAGGCCCATCACCCAGGAGATCGGCACGCCGGCCATCCAGAAGGCCGCCCCGAAGGCGACGGTGATCAGCACCGTCTGGCCAATGTCCGGCTGGATCAGCAGCAGGGCCACCGAGATCAGGTAGAGCACGAAGGCGATGGAGACGCCGGGCACGCCATTGCCCTTCTGGCCCTCGGAGAACATCCAGGCGACCAGGATCACCAGCGCCGGCTTCATGAACTCCGACGGCTGCAGGCTGAAGCCGCCGAACTCCACCCAGCGGGTGGCGCCCTTGGCGTTGTGGCCGAGCGCCGGCAGCGCGATCATGATGGCGATGGCGATCAGCCAGATGACGAAGGCGCTTCGTCGCACGCCCTTCACCTCCAGCATCGAGACGGTCACCAGGATCCCCAGCGAGCCGGCGGCGAAGACACATTGGCGCACGGCGAAATGGAAAGGGTCGCCGATGTTCATCCTCGCCGCGGCGGCGGGGCTGGCGGCGAAGGCGATGACCATGCCGATGGCGATCAGCAGGGTCACGGCGCCCAGGATCCAATGGTCGACCGTCCACCACCAGACACCGATCGGAGAGCGGTCGGAGCGGGCGAAGGCGTGGTGCGCGCGCGGCGTCACAGCAGTCATGCGGCGCCCTTTGCAGCATGGGCGAGGCGCTGGACAGCGGCGCGGAACGCCTCGCCGCGGGCCTCGAAGTCGGTGAACTGGTCGAAGGAGGCGGCGGCCGGCGAGAGCAGCACGATGGCGTCCTGGCCGGTGGCGGCGGCGTCGGCGTAGGCCTGTGCGACGGCGGCGTCGATGGTCCCGCTCTCGACGATCGGCGCGTGGTCTTTCAGCGTCTGGGCGAAGGCGGGCGCGGCCTCGCCGACGAGGTAGGCCTTGGCGACGCGCGGGAAGAGGTCGGCCAGCGCCTCGATGCCGCCGGTCTTCGGCTGGCCGCCAGCGATCCAGTAGGACCTGGGATAGCTGGAGAGCGCCTGGCGCGCGGCGTCGGCGTTGGTGGCCTTGCTGTCGTTGACGAAGCGCACGCGGCCCAGCGTCGCCACGGTCTCCATGCGGTGCGCCAAGCCCGGGAAGGTCAGGAGGTGCTCGGCGGCCTCGTCGGCGGGGATGCCCAGGCCCTTGGCGGCTGCGTAGGCGGCGGCGGCGTTCTGCCAGTTGTGGCGCCCGGGCAGCGAGCGGGCGCGGTTGAGGTCGGCGACCTCGCGGGCGCGCTCGCCGGTCGCGTCATAGAGCAGGCCCTGCAGGACGTAGATGCCGCGCCCCATCGCCTTGGAGGCCGAGATCGGCACGATGGTCCGGCGGTTGGCGGCGGTGATCTCGGTGCAGATCTGCTGGCCCCACTGGTCGTCGACCCCGATCACCGCGGTGTCGCCCTTGCCCTGGTTGGCGAGGATGCGGCGCTTGGCGGTGACGTAGCCCTCCATCGAGCCATGCCGCTCCAGGTGGTCGGGCGACAGGTTGAGGATCACGGTGACGTCGGCGTGCAGGCTGGAGGTCAGGTCGAGCTGGTAAGAGCTCATTTCCAGCACGTAGACCGCGCCCCCGTGCATGTCGGGCAGGTCCAGGACGCCGATGCCGATGTTGCCGCCGATGCGTACGTCGCGGCCGGCCTGGGCGCAGACGTGGCCGATCAGGGCCGTGGTGGTCGACTTGCCGTTGGTGCCGGTGATGGCGACGATCTTCGGGCGCTTGTGCTCGGGCGCGGCGTTCACGGCCCGGGCGAAGAGCTCCATGTCGCCCACGATCTCGACGCCGGCTTCCCGGGCGCGCTCGACGGTCCAGTGCGGCGCGGGGTGCGTAAGCGGCACGCCCGGCGAAAGCATCAGGGCGGCGAACTGCGACCAGTCGGCCTTGGCGAGGTCCACGAGCTTGAAGCCCTCGGCCTCGGCCGCCGCGCGGGAGGCTGGTTTCTCGTCCCAGAGCGCCACGTCGGCTCCGCCGGCCACGAGGGCGCGCGCGGCGGCCAGGCCCGTGCGGGCCAGCCCGAACACCGCGACGGTCTTTCCCTCGAAACCGCGGACCGGGATCATGGCGTGGCTTGCCCTCCCCTACCGCAGCTTGAGAGTGGCCAGGCCCAGGAGGGCCAGCATGATCGAGACGATCCAGAAGCGGATCACGATGGTCGATTCCGACCAGCCGAGCTTCTCGAAGTGGTGGTGGATCGGGGCCATCAGGAAGATCCGCCGGCCGGTTCGCTTGAACCACGCCACCTGGATCACGACCGACAGGAGCTCGGCGACGAAGAGGCCGCCGACGACGCCCAGCACGATCTCCTGACGCGTGGCGACGGCCACCGCACCGATCCCGCCGCCCAGCGCCAGGGACCCCGTGTCGCCCATGAAGATCCGGGCCGGCGGGGCGTTGTACCAGAGGAAGCCCAAGCCGGCGCCGATCATCGCTCCGCAGTAGATCGCCACCTCGCCGACGCCGGGCACGAAGTGGAGCTGCAGGTAGTTGGCGAAGACGAAGTTGCCGACCAGGTAGGCGATCAGGCCGTAGGCCGAGGCCGCGATCATCACGGGCACGGTGGCGAGGCCGTCGAGGCCGTCGGTGAAGTTCACCGCATTGGCCGCGCCCACGATGATGAAGGCCCCGAACAGCAGGTAGAACCAGTGCAGGTTGACGAGCGCCTGCTTGAAGAGCGGGAAGGCCACCGAGGTCAGGATGTCGGGGGCTTCCGGCGGCTTGGCCGCGAAGAGGATGATCAGCGCCACCGCCGCCATGGCGATCGCCGTCTCCAGCACGAGGCGCAGGCGTCCGGAGATGCCGTCCGAGGTCTGCTTGGTGACCTTGGCGTAGTCGTCGAGGAAGCCGAGCGTTCCGTAGCCCGCGGTCACCAGCAGCACGGCCCAGATGTAGACGTTGGACAGATCAGCCCACAGCAAGGTGCCCGCGATCAGCCCGGCCAGGAACATCACCCCGCCCATGGTTGGGGTGCCGGCCTTCTCGATGACGTGGCGCTGGATGCCCTCGGCGCGGATCGGCTGGCCCTTGCCCTGCTTGGCCTGCATCCAGCGGATGAAGCGCGAGCCCATGGCGACGACGATCACCTGGGCGGTGAACACCGACATGCCGGTCCGGAAGGTGAGGTAGCGGAGCAGGTTGAGGACGGTGACGTGGCCGTGGCCGCCGGCGGAGAAATGCTCGTAGAGCCAGTAGAACATCAGCCGGCCTCCCCCGAAGGCGCCCGAGCAGGCTCGTCCAGGGCCGCAAGCGCCGCCGCTACGGCGCCCGCCTTCGAGCCGTTCGAGCCCTTCACCATCACCACGTCGCCGGGCTCTGCGGCCCGGGCGACCTGCGGCGCAAGTTCCGCCGCTGTCTCGGCGTAACCGCCGCGCCGAGTCGGAGGAAGGGCGTCCCAGAGGGATTTCATCAAGGGGCCGGCGCAGAAGGCGAGGTCGACCTTGGCGTCGGCCAGCGGCTCGGCCAGCGCGGCGTGGAAGCGGCGGGCGTCCTCGCCCAGTTCCAGCATGTCGGTCAGCGCCACGATCTTGCGGCCGGCTGCAACGCGGGCGCCCAGGGTGGCGATGGCCGAGGCCATGGAGATCGGGTTGGCGTTGTAGCTCTCGTCGATGAGCGTGAAGTCGCCCTTCGGCAGGTGGATCGTCCGCTCGGCCCCGCGGCCCTCGAGCGGCTGGAAGCTCCCCAGCGCCGCCAGGCTGTCGCCGAGGTCGACGTCCAGCGCCTCCAGCATCAGCAGCACGGCCATGGAATTCAGGCCCCAGTGGAAGCCGGTCTGCAGGATCGGGAAATCCAGGCCCTTGCCGTGGAAGCGCGCCTGGACGACCGCATGGTCACCTGCGCCCTGGAAGTCGATCAGGCGCGCGTCGCAGTGCTCGCCATGGCCGAAGGTGCGGATCAACGCGCCGGCCTTCTCCGCCTCGTCCTTCAGGAACGCGAACCAGCGGTCGTCGGCGTTCAGCACGGCGACGCCGCCCGACCACAGGCCGTCGAAGATCTCCGCCTTGGCCCTGGCGACGCCGGCCTCGCCGTCCGCGAAGTTCTCGGTGTGGACAGGCCCGACGGTGGTGACGACCACGGCGTGCGGGCGGACCATCCTGGTCAGGGGCCGGATCTCGTCGGCGTGGTTCATGCCGATCTCGAAGACCGCGCGCTCGGTGTCGCGCGGCATCCGCGCCAGGGTCAGCGGCACACCGATGTGGTTGTTGTAGGACTTAACCGACGAGTGCGCGCGGCCGGCGAGTTTCAGGCCCGCGACGATCGCCTGGGTGACGCTGGTCTTGCCCACCGAGCCGGTGACCGCGCCGCGTTTCGCATGCAGCGCCCGGTCGCGTGCGGCGACGCCGAGGCGCTCGAGCGCCGGCAGCACGTCGGGGACCATCACGGCCGGCCCGAACACCTGACGCGAGGCCAGGGCGCCGGCCGCGCCCTTGGCTATGGCCTGCTCGACGAACTCGTGGCCGTCGCGCACCCCGCCCAGGGCCACGAAGAGGTCGCCGGGCTCGATCGTGCGGGTGTCGATGGAAACGCCGGTCACGTCGAAGGGCTTGCCCGCCAGCTTGCCGCCGGTGGCCGCTGCGATCTCATCCGAGGTCCACAGCGGCTCAGCCATGGAGCGCGCCCTCTCGCAGGGCTTCCTGGGTCTCGGTGACATCGTCGAAGGGGTGGACGACATCGCCCACGGTTTGCCCCTGCTCGTGGCCCTTGCCGGCGACGACCAGGATGTCGCCGTCCTCTAGTAACGCAGCACCCGCGCGGATGGCTTCGCGCCGGTCGCCGACTTCCTTAGCGCCGGCGGCGCCGGCCAGGATCTCGGCGCGGATGGCGGCGGGGACTTCCGAGCGCGGGTTGTCGTCGGTGACGATGGCGACGTCGGCGAGCTGGGCGGCGATCTTGCCCATCAGCGGGCGCTTGCCGCGATCGCGGTCGCCGCCGGCGCCGAACACCACGATCAGCTTGCCGCGCACGTGGGGGCGGAGCGCTTCCAGCACCGTCTCCAGTCCGTCCGGCGTATGGGCGTAGTCGACGTAGGCCTCCCCGCCGCGCGGGCCCTGGCCGACCCGCTGCAGGCGCCCCGGCGCGCCCTCGATGGTCTCCAGCCCGGCCAGCGCCTGCTCGACGGAAAGGCCGGCGGCGATGCAGAGGCCCGCGGCCACCAGGGCGTTGGAGGCCTGGAAGGCACCGGCCAGCGGCAGGCGGAATTCGTGGGTCCGGCCTTCGAACCGCACCTTCAGGCGCTGGCCGTCGGGCAGCAGGACGCGTTCGACGAGCTGCAGGCCCTGGCCCGCCTCGCCTACGCTCATGATGGTCTGGCCGGCGCCCACCGCCTCAGCGGCGAAGGCCGGATAGGCGTCGGAGTCGGCGTTCAGCACGGCCGTGCGGCCCCGCATAAGCAGGGTCTCGAACAGGCGCAGCTTGGCGGCCCGGTAGACGCCCATGGTGCCGTGGTAGTCGAGGTGGTCCTGGGTGAGATTGAGGAACCCGGCGGCGGTCAGCTTCACCCCGTCCAGGCGGCGCTGGTCGATGCCGTGCGAGGAGGCCTCCAGAGCCAGGTGCGTCACCCCGCCCTGCGCGACGCGGGCCAGGAGTTCCGCGACATCGGCGGCGTCGGGCGTCGTCAGCCCCGGCGGCGTGATCTGTTCGTCCTCAAGGCCGGGCGCGCTGACGCGGACGCCCAGCGTACCCATGCTGGCGGCCTTGAAGCCGGCGTGGGCGAACATCTGGCGGCAGAAGGCCGCGACCGAAGTCTTGCCGTTTGTGCCGGTGACGGCGACGCAGGTGGCGGGCTGGGCGCCCCAGAAGGCCGCGGCGGCCAGCGCATAGGCCCGGCGTGGGTCGGCGGCGATGACGGTCTTCTGGGTCAGGCCCTCGATCTCGCGGCCGGCCAGCACGGCGACGGCGCCCTGCTCCACCGCGCGCGGCGCGAAGCTGCGCCCGTCGACCTTGGCGCCCGGCAGGGCCGCGAACAGGTAGCCCGGCCGCACCTTGCGGCTGTCGGCGGTGACGCCTTCGATCTGCGGATCGAAGCTGAGGTCGCGCTTCACCAGGTCGGAGAGCCGCATGATCAATGGTCCTCTCCAGTGTCGGCGGCCGTGTCCACCGCCGGCGTGAACGGGTTGGTCTCGGCCCGGCGCTTGACGCCCAGGAACGGCGCGATGCGCTCGATCACCTTGCCGGCGGCCGGCGCGGCGACGATGCCGCCGGTGGGGTCGAGGCCGGTCTTATCCTTCTGCGGTTCGTCCAGCAGGATCAGCACGAAGTAGCGCGGCGCGTCTAAGGGCCCGTCGGTCGGAAACACCGCGGCGAAAGATGAAACCTGCTTCGTGGTCGAGTAGTGGCGGATGGCCGGATCGAACTTGTCGCCGGTGCCCGTCTTGCCGCCGACGTTCAGCCCCGGAATGTTGGCCGACTTGCCCGAACCGCAGGTGCAACTGACGTTCGAACGCATGATCTGCAACAGGGTGAGCGCGGTCTGCTGCGAGATCATCCGCGGACCGTGGACGACGGTTCCCGGCGGAAGCTTCTTGATCGTCAGCGGCAGCAGCTCGCCGCCGTTCATCAGGCCGGAATAGGCCCGCGCGACCGCCAGCGGGCTGACGTTGATGCCGTGGCCGAAGGAGGTCGAGGCGATGGCGTCCTCGTTCCAGACCCGCGGAACCAGCGGCCGGGCGCTCTCGATCAGTTCCGTCTTGGCCGCCTGGGTGAGGCCGAACCGGTCGAAGTAGGTGTGCAGCCGCTCGGGTCCGATCTGCTCGCCCAACCGGGCGGTGCCGATGTTCGAGGAGTGCTGGAACACCTCCACCAGGGTCAGGACCTTGTGCGTCGCGTGGTAGTCGGTGATCGGGCGCTTGCCGACGTAGAAGGGGTGCGTCGCATCGAAGGTCGAGGACGGCGTGGCGATGCCCAGGTCGAGGCCCGTCGCCACCGTGAAGCCCTTGAAGGTCGAACCCATCTCGTAGACGGCGCCCGCCGCGCGGTTCAGGCGTGCGTCGAGGCTCGCCTTGCCTGGATCGTTCGGATCGAAGGTCGGGTAGCTGGCGAGGCCCAGGATCTCGCCCGTGTGGACGTTGGTGACGATGCCGACCGCGCCCTTGGGGTGGAACTGCGCGGTGGCCTTGTAGAGCTCGTCCTCGAGGGCCGCCTGGATTCGCAGGTCGATGGACAGGGGCACCGCCCCCTGCCCGGCGGCGGCGCTGCGGACGTCGTCGTTGAACGCCGCTTCCGCACCGGCCAGGCCTTCGCCGCCGGTGTCGGAGAAGCCGATCAGGTGTGCGGCGGTGTAGCCCAGCGGATAGACCCGCTTCTGCTCGGGCTCGAAGCTGACGCCGGGCAGGCCCAGGTCGTGCAGCTTGGCGCGGACTTCCGGGGTCAGGCCGCCCAGCACATAGGTGCGCCGGCCGGCCTGCAGGGCGCGCTCCAGGCGTTGCGGCGTCAGGTCCGGCAGGTTGGCGATCAGGGCGCGGCGGGTCTCCTCGCTGTCCCAGATCTCGCGCGGGTCGATGTAGAGGCCGTAGTGCAGCAGGTCCGCGGCCAGGAGCTGACCGTTGCGGTCGACGAGATCGGCGCGCGCGGCGCCCATCGGCCGGGTGTAGTCGCCCTTGCCCGCGTTGGAGAACAGCGCGGCGTGCGTCGCCCCGATCGCCAGGATCACGAAGCCTGCGCTGAACAGGGTCAGGACGAAGAAGATGCGGATGCGGGTGTCGTCTTCCGCCCGGCCGGAGGCGCGGGCGCGTTCGAAGGCGTGCTCCAGTCGCCAGATCCAGCCCAGCAGGCGCTGGGACAGCCAGGACGGGCCCAGGGTGGATTGACCCAGGCTCATCGGGCGATCTCGGCGATGACGGTCGTGGTGGCGAGCGGCGCGGCGGGCGCCGGCGGGGCGTTGGTGATCGGGTCGGGCGTCGCTTCCACGGGAACCTTGGGCGGGGCGATCGGCTGGCTGGCCAACGCCGGCAGGGCGTCGGGCGCGGCCTCGTGCTTGATCGGCACGGGGGCCAGGCCGAGGTAGGTTTCCGACAGCCGCTCGATGCGCGCCGGCTGCTCCAGATGGCTGACCTCGGCCTTCAGCAGGCGGATGCGGACCTTCTCGGCGGCGATCTGGCGCTCGACGACGGCGATCTTGGCGCGCTCGCCGCCCGCGATGGTCTTGGCCAGGTAGACGCCGAGGATCAGCGCGGCCAGGAGGCCCAGCGCCACCAGGTCGATCAGGCGGAAGCCCCGCACCCTGCGATTGATCCAGCTCATGCCGCCGCCCTCCAGACGGGGGCGTCCGTACGCACCGCCGCCCTCAGTTTCGCCGAGCGCGCCCGGGGGTTCGCCGCCAGCTCCGCCGCCGACGGCGCCTGGGCGCCGTTGAACAGCAGCTGGAAGCTCGGCGCCGCAGCGGCTTCCACCGGCGGCGCGTGGCGCGACCCCGCCGGCGTTTTGCCCGCTCGCACCGCCAGGAAGGTCTTCACGATTCTGTCTTCCAGCGAATGGAACGTGACGACGCAGAGGCGTCCGTCGGTCTTCAGGGCCCGCTCGGCGGCCGCCAGCCCGGCTTCCAGCTCCGACAGCTCCTCGTTCACGGCGATGCGGATCGCCTGGAAGGAGCGCGTCGCGGGATGGACCTTGGCGCCCCGGCGGCCGCCCAGCGCCTTTTCGATGAACTCCGCCAGCTCGAGCGTGCGGGTGAAGGGCTGCTCGTCGCGGCGGCGCGCGATGGCGCGGGCGATGCGGCGGCTTTCGCGCTCCTCGCCGTAGACGAAGAGGATGCGGGCGAGTTCGGCCGGCTCGGTCTCGTTGACCAGATCGGCGGCGGTGGGGCCGTCGGCCGCCATGCGCATGTCGAGCGGCCCGTCGCGCATGAAGGAAAAGCCGCGCTCGGCCTCGTCGAGCTGCATGGAGGAGACGCCGATGTCGAACACCACCCCGTCGACCGCCCCCTCGCCGGTCTCGGCGTCGAGCTCGGAGAAGCGGCGCTCCACCAGGCGGAAGCGGTCGGCCGGCAGGCCGTCGGCGAAAAGGCGTGCGGTCGGGTCGCGGTCGAAGGCGATGACGCGGGCGCCCGTGGCCAGCAGGGCGCGACTGTAGCCGCCCGCGCCGAAGGTCCCGTCCACCAGCGTCTGGCCGGCGCGGGGTTGCAGCGCGTCCACGACCTCATTCAGCAGGACGGGCGCGTGCGGGTATGTCATCCGGCGCCGCCCACCTTTGGCGCGGCGAGGCGCGCGGCGCGCTGCTGGGCGCGCAGGTCGGCCAGGCCCTCGCGGGCCAGGTCGCGCTGGGCCGCGCGGTGCGCCTGGAAGGCGTCGCGCTGCCAGATCTGGAACCGGTCGCCCAGGCCCACCACCACCACCCAGTCGGTCAGGCCGAACTGCTGGCAGAGGATCTCCGGCAGGGTGATGCGCCCGGCGGTGTCGTAGGAGAGCTGGGCCATGCCGCCCAGCACCGACAGCTCCAGCGCGCTGCGGATCGGGTCGCCGAACTCCAGCTCCTCGATGACCTTGGTGTAGCGGTCGAACAGCGCCTTGCCGCCGCCCTCGATGCAGTCGGCCTCGATGGAGGGGAAGCAGAAGACGCCGTCGAACGGCCCCGCGGTCTGGGCGCGGAACTCCTGCGGCACGACGATGCGCCGCTTCCCGTCCAGCTGTTTCTCGAACGTCGAGAGAAACACCGCGCCAAGCCCCTAAAACGCCAGCCGCCCCGCCGGCCCTCCCAACCTTCGCCGCTTCCGCCCGCCCCAACCGGGTTTGGTTAGCGAAGTACGAATGGGCTATCATGGGATGAATTGGGAGTAAATGACTCTAGACGACTCTTATCTAGAGAATCCAACGTGTCGCACCCAAGTATGGTTAACAAGATGTTCTTATCCACAGAACATACCCGGAACTACGGCTTCGCTTGTTAACGAATTGGCCGGAAACAGCCTTCGCGGTGTCATCGCGTCCCATTCGGGCCGGCCGCGGCGGTGGGGATGAATGGACCAGACGGCCTGTAAGCCGGGTTCTGTGCCGCCCGGGGCCGAAGCCGCGGACTTAGGCGATCATTCCTCTGGACCGCCCCTCGCGGGACGGTTCTCGCGACCTACCCGGACCGCTCAGGCCTACGACAGCCCTGCCCCCATCGCTGGGGGCGCACGGTCCCTATTCGGTCTTGCTCCTGGCGGGGCTTGCCATGCCGTCCCTGTCACCAGCGACGCGGTGGGCTCTTACCCCACCCTTTCACCCTTCCCTCTCCGGAGAGAGGAGGTTTGCTTTCTGTGGCGCTATCCCTGGGGTCGCCCCCGGCGGGCGTTACCCGCCGCCATGTCGTCGTGGAGCCCGGACTTTCCTCGACCCCCTTGCGAGGGCCGCGATCGCCCGGCCGTCTGGTCCGCGCGGAAACTGGTCGCTGAGGGCGGCGACGTCAAGTTTGCGTCTCCTCTCCACCGGGCGAAGCCCGAAGGGAGAGGTCGGGAGAGGGCGGCTCGGCGCGCGCGTCTCCGCGGGAGGTTGAACAAAGCATCTGCGCCGCCCTCTCCTTACCTCTCCCTCTCGCTGCGCGGGGGAGAGGAATTGAGCACCTTGCCCATGGCCAGGTCGTCCTCGACCGTTCCGTCCTGCAGACGCACGCGGCGCGGAAAGCGGCCTTCGACAACGAAGCCCAGGCGCTCGTAGAGGCGAAGGGCGCCGACGTTGCCTTCGCGGCATAGCAGTTCGACGCGCTCGATCGTGGGCGTGAGCTCTGCGGCGGCGGCGAACAGCGCCTCGAAGAGGGCCGCGCCGACGCCGCGGCCCTGGACGTCCGGGTGCACCGCGACGGTCAGGTCGGTGAGGTTGTGGGCGAACTGGCGCGGACCCAGCCGCGAGGCGTGGATCTCGCCGGCGATGGCGCCGTCGATCCAGGCGCTCAGCGCCACGCCGTTCAGGAACGGCCGGGCAAGCGAGCCTTCGATTCCCGCCAGGTCCATCTCGTCCGGCTCCCGGGCCAGGCCCCCGCCGCGCGAGGCCGCCGCGATGTGCAGGGCGAGGATCGCCGGGGCGTCGGCGAGCGTGGTGGCGCGGATCACGAGCCCGCTCATCCGCGCATCAGCCTGGCGATCGGGTGGTCGCCGAGCGCGGCGATGACGCCGGCACGGTCGGCCTCCGGCTTGTTCTGCGAGAGCTTGGTGGTCCCTTCCAGCCGCTCGACGGTCAGGCGCGCGCCGATGATCGAACGGGTCATCGCCTCGAAGCGGCCGGGCGACATCTTGCCCCGCGTCCAGGACGGCTTGGGCGCGAGCCGCGCCTCCTCCTGCGCGGAGAGGTCGTCGAGCAGGGCGACGAGGCCATCGTCCTCAAGCGCCGTCACCGGACCTTCGGCCTCGACGCTCACGTAATTCCAGGTCGGCACCTGGTCGGCGGCCACGTACCAGTCCGGGCTGATGTAGGCGTCGGCGGCCAGGCTGACCGCCACGGCGCGGAACCCCTGGCCAAGAGCGGGCGCCAGGGCGTTGCCGCGCGACAGGTGGAAATCGAGCGCCAGGCCGGAGGCCAGCCGCCGCACGACGAGCGGCGCATGGGCGACCCGCAGCGCGCCATCGATCGACGTGGCCAGCATCACAAACGGATGCGTGTTCAGATGCTTGAGAAGCGTTTCCTCATCTTCCACGCGAAAGGCCGCCGATGGATGCATCAGGCCGCGAGCCTCAGGAGCGCGATGAGCCGCGCGCGGGTCTCGCCGTCGGCGATCCCGTCGACCTTGTCCTGGCGCCAGTGCCGCTGGAAGGCGGTGACGACCGCCTTGGTGGCGGTGTCGAACTTGCCGGACGGCGGCAGATCGTAGCCCAGGCGGGTGAGAGCGGCCTGCAGGGCGAAGACGCCGACGCCCTCCTCGCCCTCGCCAAGCGGGGCGCCCGGCGCCGGCGGCGCCTCGGCCCAGAGGCCGTGGCCGGCCTCCGCCAACTGCTTCCAGGGGAAGAGCTCGCCGGGATCGTCCTTACGGTCCGGGGCGACGTCAGAGTGGCCGACGATGCGGCCGTTGTCGATCTGCCAGCGGCTGCGGATGTCGCCGACCAGGGCGGTCACGGCGGCGATCTGGGCGTCGGGGAACGGCCGGTAGCCGAACTCGTGGCCCGGGTTGACGATCTCGATGCCGATGGAGACGCCGTTGATGTTGCGCTCGCCCTTCCAGAAGGAGACGCCGGCGTGCCAGGCGCGCCGTTCCTCTGGCACCAGGCGGAAGATGCGGCCGTCCTCCTCGACGACGTAGTGCGCGCTGACCCTGGCCTCAGGATCGCGCAGCCGCTCGATCGCCTCTTCGCCCGTCTTCATGCCGGTGTAGTGCAGCACCAGGATGTCCGGCGGCGCGGTGCGCGCATCGAAGTTGGGGCTGGGCGCCTCGATCATGTTCATTGGGCGCGGTTCCGGATGGCGAGCAGCAGCGGCATGACCTGGTTCCTCCGCAGCGCGATGATCAGCACGCCAGTGAGCGCTATGGCCGAGCCCAGCGCCATGCGCGGGCCGAACGGATCGTGGAAGATCGCGACACCCAGGCCGATGGTGGCGAGCGGCGTCATCAGGGTCAACGGCGAGATCAGGTTGGCCTCGTAGCGTCCGATCAGGAGGTAGTAGATGGTGTGGGCGCCCACCGAGACAACGAGGCCCGAATAGAGCACCGCCGCCAGGAACGGCCAGCCGGCGGACAGCCCCGCCTGCACCTGGCCGGGCTCCAGCCAGGCCGACAGCGCCGCCAGCGGCCAGAAGGAGGCGAAGCCCACCCAGGCCTGGAACTGCAGCGGCTTCACGCCCTCGATCTGCTTCATCATCACCGCGCCCAGCGAGCCCGCGAAGGCGGCGGCCACGACGTAGAGCAGGCCCGTGGAGATCGAAAAACCGTGCGGGTCCCACATGACCGCCAGCGCGCCGGCGAACGTCAGCAGGATGCCGATCACGCGCCGCCAGTGGATGGTCTCGCCCAGCATCAGCACCGACAGCAGGGTGGTGATCGGCACGCCGAGCTGGCCGATCACCGCGGCGGCCGACGGCGTCGAGGTCTTCAGGCCCACGAACAGCAGGGCGAAGTTGCCGCCGCCCATCAGCAGCGCCACCACCAGCAGCCGCCAGCGCGGCCTGGGCATCGGCAGGAGCCACGGCAGGGTCGCGACCGCCACGATCCCGAACCGCACCGCCGCATAGAACAGCGGCGGCGAGCCCAGGTGGCTCACCACGTACTTCGAGACGATGTTGTTCGACGCCCACACCAGGCAGACCAGCGTGAGCAGCCCGAAGTCGCGCAGGGACATGCCCTGGCCTTAAGGCGCGTCGGGGCGTCAGAACAGCTCCTCGTAGAGGTCACGCCAAGTCGGATTGCGCTCCTCGATCAGCCGCAGCTTCCAGGAGCGCCGCCACTCCTTGATCTGCCGCTCGCGGCGGAAGGCGGCCTCGCGGGTGTCGTGCGGCTCGTACCAGACGAGGATCGAGACGCCGTATTTCGCGGTGAAGCCGCGCCGGACCTTCTCCCGATGCTCGTAGGCGCGCTTCAGGACGTTGTCTGTCGAGCCCGTGTAGACCGTGCCATTGCGCCGGCTCGCGACAATGTAGGTGTAGAACACGGCGCGCCCCGGCCAGCCCCGGGATGAATACAACCCCCGCTCATCCCGGCGAAGGCCGGGATCCAGATGGAATAGCTCAGATGTGGGTTCGAAGGGCTCAGCGCGCGCTCCAGCCAGCTCGGAACTTTGCGATCTGGATCCCGGCCTTCGCCGGGACGAGCGGCATCAAGAGGCAGGCGGAGCTTCGGCCTTGCGCCGCGTGAACCGCAGCGAGGTGTGGGTGGGCGAGAAGGCGACCACCTTGTTGTCGACCAGGCCGTGGGCCTTGGCGGCCGCCATGACCTCGACGTCCTTGACCGCCGCGGCCTTGCCCTTGCGCGAGACGATCCAGAGCGCCCCCGTCTCCGCCAGCATCGGAACGAGCGCATCGACGCGGTCCAGCTCCGCGGCGCTGTCGGCGGCGTAGAACAGCAGGTCGAGATCGGCGAGCTCGCTCACAGGCACTGCGCCGTGTCCGGCGAGCTCCGCGCTCAGCGTCGGATCCTTCACGCCCATCACGGCGACACGCATGCCGCCCTTCACGCCGATCTTGTCCATCCGGCTCTTGGTGCTGACAGTCGGCAAAATGCAAATCTCCGCTCACCCCCCGCGCGCCGAAGGGCCGCGTGGGACGAACGCAGGCCTATAGCACTAAGCCGCCTGCCCCAGGCTCAGGAACTCGTAGCGGGCCAGATGATGGTCGATGGAGCCGAACGCGCTCTCGATCATGGTGGCGCGCTTGAAGTAGTGGCCGATGGCCATCTCGTCGGTCATGCCCATGCCGCCGTGCAGCTGGATGGCGTTCTGGCCGACGAAGCGGCAGGCCTTGCCGATCTGCACCTTGGCGGCCGCCGCGGCCTTGGCGCGCTCCCGGCCGTCGTCGAGCTTGATGGTGGCCATGTAGGTCATCGAAACCGATTGCTCGACCTGGATGAACATGTCGACCATCCGGTGCTGCAGCACCTGGAAGGCCGAGATCGGCTGGCCGAACTGCTTGCGCTGCTTGGTGTATTCCAGCGTGCCTTCGTGCAGCTTGGCGAGCACGCCGCACGCCTCTGCGCAGGTGGCGACAATCGCCTCGTCCACGACCTTCTCGACCAGCGGCAGGGCCTGCCCCTCGGGCCCGATCAGCGCATCGGCGCCCACCTTCACGTTCTCCAGGATCACTTCGGAGGCGCGGAAGCCGTCGACGGTCGGATAGTCGCGGGTCGAGACGCCGGCCGCGCCCTTCTCGACGATGAAGACGCTGACCCCTTGCTGGTCACGCTGGCCGCCGCCGGTGCGGGCGGTGACGATCAGGTGCGTGGCGTAGGGCGCGCCGATCACCACGGCCTTGTGGCCGTTCAGCACCCAGGAGCCGCCCTCCTTCTTCGCGGTGGTCTTGAGGTCGGCCAGGTTGTAGCGGCCCTGCGGCTCGGCATAGGCGAAGGCGAAGATGGCCTCGCCGGCGATGATCTGGGCGATCAGCGCCTCGGCGCCCGGATGGCCGGAATGCTTGAGGAAGCCGCCGCCGATCACCACCGTGCCGAGGTAGGGCTCGACGACGAGCGCTTTGCCGAACTGCTCCATGACGATCATGTTCTCGACCGGGCCGCCGCCCAGGCCGCCGAGTTCCTCGGAGAACGGCGCGCCCAGGATGCCCAGCTCCTCGGCGAAGGCCTTCCAGATCCTGGGGCTCCAGCCCGGCTCCTTGCCGAGCGCCGCGCGCCGCTGGTCGAACGAATAGTGGTCCGCCAGATAGCTCGCGACCGTGTCGCGCAGCATCGATTGTTCGTCGGTGAAGTTGAAGTCCATCGCTGTGGAGGCTCCGTCTATCGAGCCCCTCCCCCTTGCGGGGAGGGGTTTGGGGTGGGGGTGTCCGCGCTGAGTCGGGCAAGGATCATCGACAGCACGTCTTCAGGTCGTTGGTCGTTTCGAAAGCGCATCGTCCGATACCCGCGGCTTTCCAACCACGCATCGCGCTCGGCGTCGCGCGCGGCCACGGCAGGCAGGTCGTGCACGCCGCCGTCCAGCTCAACGATCAGCCGGTGCTCGTGGCAGACGAAATCGACGATGTAGGGTCCGAACGGAGCTTGCCGCCGGAAATGCAAATCCGTCCTGCGAAGTCGTCTCCAGAGCGCCGCCTCGGAATAGGTAAGCGCACGACGCATCCGCCGCGCCTGGCCGTCGGCGCGGTCGGACTTGAGCAGAGCGCCCGGCGTTCGCGCCGGCGCCCCCACCCCTAGCCCCTCCCCGCGAGGGGGAGGGGAATCTGGACTGCGGCCATCAAAGGCCCAGCACCATCTTGGCGATGATGTTGCGCTGGATCTCGTTGGAGCCGCCGTAGATTGAGGTCTTGCGGCCGTTGAACATGTCGCCCGCCAGACCCACTGCGTAGTCGGGGCCGACGCCGGCGTTGTGGCCGAGGTCGCGCAGGAACGGCGCGCCGTAGTGGCCGACGGCCTCCAGGGCGAGTTCCTGCAGGCGCTGCTGGATCTCAGTGCCCTTGATCTTGAGGATCGAGCTTTCCGGGCCGGGGCCCTTGCCGCTGGACTCGCCGGCCAGCGTACGCAGCTCGGTGTATTCCAGCGCCGTCAGGTCGATCTCCAGCTCGGCCACCTTGCGGCGGAAGAAGGCGTCGGCGAGCAGCGAGCCACCGGCGTCGGACCGCTCGGTCGTGGAGATCTGGCGCAGCTTCTCGAGGTTGCGCTTGGAGCGCGCCACCCCGGCGATGCCCGACCGCTCATGGGCCAGCAGGGCCTTGGCGCAGGTCCAGCCCTGGTTCTCGTGGAAGATGCGGTTCTCGACGGGGACCTTCACATTGTCGAGGAAGACGTCGTTCACCTCGTGGCCGCCCTCCAGCGTGATGATCGGCCGGACCGTGACGCCCGGGCTCTTCATGTCGATCAGCAGGAAGGAGATGCCGGCCTGCGGCTTGGCGTCGGGGTCCGTGCGGACCAGGAAGAAGCCCCAGTCGGCGAACTGGCCCAGCGTCGTCCACGTCTTCTGGCCGTTGACGAGGTAGTATTCCTTGCCGTCGTCGCCGGTGAAGCGCTCTGCCTTGGTCTTCAGCGAGGCGAGGTCGGAGCCTGCGCCCGGCTCGGAGTAGCCCTGGCACCACCAGACTTCGCCGTTGTAGATGCCCGGCAGGAAGCGCTTCTTCTGCTCCTCCGTGCCGAAGGTGTAGATCACCGGCGCCAGCATGTTCACGCCGAACGGCAGCGGCGGCAGGGTGTCGGCCTCGGCCGACTCCTCGGACCAGATGTACTTCTGCGTCGGCGTCCAATCGGTGCCGCCGAACTCCTTCGGCCAGGACGGCGCGACCCAGCCCTTCTTCGCCAGCACCTTGTGCCAGGCCAGGTAGAGGTCCCGCGTCAGCGGCGCGCCGGCGTCCTGCGCCGCGCGCAGCTCGGGCGGATAGTTCGCCTTGATGAAGGCCCGGACCTCTTGGCGGAAGGCGTTTTCTTCAGGCGTGAAGTCGAGGTTCATGGCCGTCTCCCTGGCGAGCGGAGAGCTTATGCCTGAAGGCTCGGGAATTGGAAGATGACGTTAACGTAAGCGTCAGTGCTGAGGCGGCGGACCCGTGAAAAAGGTGAGTGGGTATCGAAGAAACGTCCCTGCGACGGGCGTTCCATCGCTCAACGTGGGTCGCATCTGGAAGACGCGGGCGAGCTTGAGGGCGGCAGCCCCGAAGCCCGCGCCGGATGGTGTCTCGGCTAGCACAGTGCAAGGCGCCAGCCGCCCTTTCTCGTCGACCGCACACTGGATCGTGACGCTCCCGCCAACGCCTTTGCGCGCCGCGTCGTCTGGATAAGCGCGGCCAATATCAGCGCCATTCGGCCTCTTCATCCAAACGATCATCTTGTGATCCAAAAGCCGATCTGGAGCGGGAAGAAGCTCAGCCGCGAGCGCCGGTTCGGCGGAAGAGCTAGTTGGCGAAGGTGTCGACTGTTCGCCGGGGGCGCCCGCCAACGCGGTTGCGGCCACCAGTATTGGGATCAGCATTGGGTCATTCATCCCTAGGCCGTTGCTACGCCCAAGCTTAGCCGCGAACCACAGCCTTACTCCAGCCGTTCTCTCCGCCTTGCCACCGCCGCAGAAACGGGACACCCCTGCCGCTTCATGCCCAGGATCGTCACCTACAATGTGCACCGCTGCGTCGGGAACGACCGGCGGCTGGACGTGGCGCGGGTGGCGCAGGTCTTGGCTGAGCTCGAGCCCGACATCGTGGCCCTGCAGGAGCTGGACGTGGGCCGCGCGCGCACCGGCGGGGTGGACCAGGCCCACGAGATCGCCCGGCGCCTCGACATGGCCTGCCACTTCAACGCCGCGCTCACCGTCGAGGAGGAGCGCTACGGCGACGCGATCCTCACCGTCTTCCCCGAGCGGCTGGTGCAGGCCGCGCCCCTGCCCGGCCACCCGATGATCCGCGCGCTGGAGCCGCGGGGCGCGCTCTGGGTCGAGGTGGAGATCGACGGCAAGACCGTCCAGGTGATCAATACGCACCTGGGCCTGGTGCCCAAGGAGCAGCAGATCCAGGCGAGCTGGCTGGCGGGCCCCAGCTGGCTGCAGCACCCGCGCTGCCAGGGCGCCAGTATCCTGCTGGGCGACTTCAACGCGACGGCGACCTCGGTGGTCTACCGCACCCTGATCGGGCGGCTTTCCGCGGCGCGCGGCCTGTCGCCAAGGAGCTCGCCCACGGCGACGTTCCCAGCCGCCCTGCCCGTGCTGCGCATCGACCACCTGTTCGTCAGTCCCGAGATCAAGGTGCTGGACGTCTTCGCGCCGTTCACGCCGCTGGTGCGCGCGGCGTCCGACCACCTGCCGCTGGTGATGGACTTCGAGGTTCTGGGCTAGGGCGCGTCGTCGAGGGCGGCGATGGCGCCGGGCGCGCCCAGCACCTGGAGGTCCCGGACCGCCTGGTAGAGCCGTTCGCGGCGACGGATCGGGTTCCAGGAGTCCTTCGGGTCCTGCGGGTCGCCCAGGTGGTACTTGGCGACGAACTCGCCGAAGCCGGTGACGTGCGGCGGCTCGATCGGCTGCAGGCGGCCCTCTCGGTTCAGAGCGTCGATGGCGGCGGCGAGCCCGCCGTAGTCGGCGCGCGCCTTGGCGACCGCGTCCCCGGTGCAGCCCATGAAGTGCCCGACCAGCCGGTCGCGGAAGGCGCCGATCGCCAGCCGGCCCTCGTCGCTTTCCGCCGCCACCGCCAGCTCGCACTCCGTGTCGAAGCCGCCGGAGCGGTTGTTGAGGTTGGCGGAGCCGACCCGCGCCAGGCGGTCGTCGAAGACGCTGGACTTGGAGTGGACGATCACCGTGCGGCCCCGCTCCGTCGCCGGCCAGAACGCGCGGAAGCGGCCGAAGATGTCCGCCGAGCGCAGCCGCCAGATCATCGCGCCGCGCGCCCGGTCCATGGTCAGGTGGTCGAACCAGCTCGGCGCGTGGCCGGTGGACACCAGCACCACGTCAGGTCCGTCCGGCTCGCCCAGCCGGGCCGCCAGGGCCTCGGTGATCAACGGCGAGGTGAAGTACTGGTTCTCGAGATAGATGGTGTCCTTGGCCGCTGCGATGCTGGCCAGGGTGAGGCGGCGGATCTCGTCCACCTCCTCGTGCTTCTTCCACCTGGGCTCGGTGCGCGCGATGGCCACCTCGGCGTCGGTCAGGGCCGGCGGGACGTGGTCAGGCCAGGGGTCGCCGCCGGCGTCTTCCGGGGGCGCGAGCACCTCGCCGGTGGCGCGTCGCCAGCGCTCCCGGGCGAGGTCGGCGAGGTCGCGGGCGACAGGGCCGTCGACCATCATCATCACCTCGTGCCGCGGCGCGTGATATTCCTGGTCGGGCATGATCCGGCGCGGGTCGTCGTCGCGGTGGCCGGGGGTGTCCCAGCGGTCGACGGCGATGTCGCCGCCGCCGCAGAACGCCAGGCGGTCGTCGATCACCAGCACCTTCTGATGGTGGCAGGCGCCGAAGGGCACCTGGTCGTCGAGCCGGAAATGGACCGGCGTATCCTTGAACCATTGCCGCGCCTTGTGCGGGAAGAAGTCCTGCTGGGCCGCGATCGGCAGGGCCGAGCGCCAGATCAGGAGCCGCACGTCCAGCTCCGGCCGCGCGCGGGCCAGCTCCACGAGAATGCGGCCGACCTCGTCGGGATCGTCGGGGCCGTCATAGCCGTCGGGGAACAGGCGGGTGCGCGGGTCGAAGCCCCAGCCCAGCAGCAGGACCGAGCGCCGGGCCTTCTGCAGGGCGTCGAAGACCGCGGTGAAATAGGCCTCGGTGTCGACGAGGAAGGCGGCGCGATCCGCCCGGGACGTGCGCCAGCAGGTGTCGCCGGGTCTGAGAACCGAGGTCAAGCTGTCACGGATCCCTTCACCGCCCATTGCGAAAGCGGACGGCGAAGGTTTGGGTTCCGCGCGGCTGCGGCGCAAGCAAAAGCGCGCCGCCGGAGGGCTTCGGCGGCGCGCTTCCTCACCGATCCGCTGGGGATCGATCCTTCGGCGGTCAGTGGGCGCTGGCGGTCACCTTGCTGCCGGAGCCGCCCCCCTCCGCGCCGCCCATGTAGGCCATGCAGGGGCCGTTCAGCTCGGCGGTGAGCTGTTCCTTGTAGCTGGCCCGCTCGGCGTCGCGCTTGGCGCGGCCGAGCTCGTCCTGGCCACGCAGCAGGATCGGCTCGCTGCGGCTGCGGCCCTGCGCCTTCAGCAGGGCGTTGAGGCCGGCGGTGTCGGCGGCGTTCAAGCCGGCGGCGATGCCGAGGCAGCGGTTGGCTTTCAGGTAGTCCATGTCGCTCATGCGCTCGGTAGCGGAGGCGGCGCCGGCCGCCGCGAGGCTAAGCGCGGCGAGAAGGATGGCGGCAGGTTTCATCTTGTTTCTCCCAGGAACAGTCCCCGCCCGAAAACTGCAGCCCGCACTGGAATACATCAAATTAATTGGAAGCAATGAACAGTATTTAATGTTTCAAATGCTCAAATGTTACATTGTGATTACTTATGACTATAATTTAGTTGTCGCGTTACGTGCGAAGCTGGCATGAGGCGCCATGGCCGCTCCGACACCGGTTCTGGACGCCGACGGCGTCAACGCGCTCCTGCGGAAAGCCTTCCCGGACGCCCTGCCCGCCGCCTTCCCGACGGTGACCGAGGTGACGCCGGGCCGGGTCAAGGTGATCGCGCCCTACCGCGAGGGGCTGCTGCGGCCGGGCGGGGTGATCTCGGGCCCGACCCTGATGTCGCTGTCGGACACCGCCGCTTACGCCCTTGTGCTGGCGCACATCGGCGACCAGCTGATGGCGGTGACCTCGTCCCTGACCATCAACTTCCTGCGCGGCGCCGCGCCCGGCGACCTGCACGCCGAGGCTGAGCTCCTGCGGCTCGGCCGCCGCAACGCCGTCTGCGACGTGCGGCTCTGGACGGAGGCGCCGGACCGGCTGGCCGCGCAGGCCACCGTCACCTACGCTATCCCGCAATGAGCGACGAACCCGCAGCCCCACGTCCCGGCCCGCCGCGCGCGATCAAGACGCCCTGCATCAAGGTCTGCGTCGTCGACGGTGAGAGCGGCCTTTGCCTGGGCTGCTATCGCCAGCTCTCGGAGGTCGCCGGCTGGACAAAGCTCTCCGACGACGAACGCGACGCGATCCTGGCCGAGCTGCCCGCGCGCCGCAGCCGCATCCGCCCGGAAAAGCTGGCCATCTTTAGTTAAGCCTGCCTGTTCACGGCTTCTAAAAGCGCATGGGCATAATCTTGCCACGATTGGCAGTCCCAGCGGCTGCGCCGAGGTTCGCGCGTGTCGCAACTTTCCAAGTACCTGTTCGTCGCGATGGTCAGCGGCGCCTCGGCCATCACCTGCATGCGCGCGGTCGAAGTCGTGCAGCAGCGCGCGCCCGCCGCGCAGACGGCCCGCGCAGACACCGCCCTGCAGTCGCCGGTCCCCGCCAGCGTGCCCGCCGAACCGGCCGCGACCATCCGCAAGGCGGCCGACGGGGAGTATTGGGCCAACGGCGTAGTCAATGGCGCGAAGGTTCGCTTCCTGGTCGACACCGGCGCGAGCGCCGTGGCGCTTACGCCCGACGACGCCCGCAAGCTCGGCTTCGACATGGCCTCGCTGAACTATGGCTACCGCGTCGTGACCGCCGGCGGCTCAACCCGCGCGGCGGCCGTGAAGCTGGCCAGCGTGACGGTGGCCGGCGCCAAGCTTTCGGACGTCGACGCCCTGGTCATCGAGAAGGGCCTCGACACCTCGCTCTTGGGGATGAGCTACCTAGGCCGCCTCGCCAGCTTCCAGGCGACGCGCGAGGCGCTGATCCTGCAGCCCTGACACCGCGGCCAGCGCCGCGTCGACGACCTCCAGGCCCGCGCCGGGCTTCACGCTCTCGACCGTGAGGATCCTGCGCCAGGTCCGCGCGCCCGGCGTGCCGTGGAACAGCCCCAGCATGTGCCGGGTCATCGCCGCCAGATGGGTCCCGGCCGCCAGTTCGCGGGCCATGTAGGGCCGGTAGCGCGCGACCGCCTCGGCGGCGCTCACCACCTCGCCGTCGCCGAACAGCCGCGCGTCGGCTTCGCCCAGCAGGCCCGGCGTATGGTAGGCGGCGCGCCCCAGCATCACCCCGTCGACGTGGGCCAGATGCGCCTCCGCCTCCTCCAGCGAGCCAATCCCGCCGTTGATGACGATGGTCAGCTCCGGCCGCTCGCGCTTCAGCCGGTAGACCAGCGGATAGTCGAGCGGGGGCACGTCGCGGTTCTCCTTGGGCGACAGGCCCTTCAGCAGCGCCTTGCGGGCGTGGACGACGAAGTGCTTCACCCCGGCCGCGGCGCAGAGGTCGACCAGGCGGAAGAGGCTCACCTCCGGGTCCTGGTCGTCGACGCCGATCCGGCACTTGACCGTCACCGGCACCTTCACCGCCGCGCCCATCGCCGCCATGCATTCGGCGACGAGCTCCGGCTCGCGCATCAGGCAGGCGCCGAAGCGGCCCGACTGCACCCGGTCCGAGGGGCAGCCGACGTTGAGGTTGATCTCGTCATAGCCCTCCGCCTCGCCGATGCGCGCCGCCTGCGCCAGATCGGCCGGCTCCGACCCGCCGAGCTGCAGCGCTACCGGATGCTCCACGGGATCGAACGCCAGGAGCCGCGCGCGGTCGCCGTGCAGGATCGCCCCCGTCGTCAGCATCTCCGTGTAGAGCACGGCGCGCGCCGTCAGCGTCCGGTGCAGGACCCGACAATGCCGATCCGTCCAGTCCATCATGGGCGCACATGAAAGTATTGTCATAAATTATTGATTTTATTGATCTTTATTTGCACAAGAGTTCCGATGTCGGACTGGACGGACTCAATAGCATTTTCAATCACTTACGCGAAGCCGCGTGCAATTAGGCTTTCACGCTTGGTCCGGCCGAGATGGAATCTTGAAGTCGCAAATTGCGACTTCAAAGTCGGCGCGGGGCGGCCGCCGCCGCTCGCCACGGTAGCCGACCCCTGGGGCAACCTGTGGCGGATCGCAGCGTTCCAGCGCGCCAAGGGCGGCTTGGCCTAGACATCCCATATTGTCCCGGTAGTCGGCGCCGCGGCCGTGAACCTGTCCCCGCGGATCGGTCACCTGCACATCGGGGTGGATGACCTGCCGTGGCGTTGGGCCGAAGCGAGCGACAACAACACCATCGTCGTGGTCGACCTGGCGCCGGGTCCGCACAAGATCTCGGTCGACTTGGCCGATCCACAGCACGGGGTTCTGACCGGAAAAATCGTCGTAGCCATGGTCCCGCCGGCGTCATGCCACTCGCATTGAACACCGGCCGGATGGCCCGCTCTCGATGAAATTGGCGGTCAGGACGACAGGCGGACGTTGCGAACGCCCGCCCCGCATCCAGCCGACCTCGCCGTCAAAACGGATAGGGAGCGATATCAAGCATTTCTTTGGGCGCGGGGATGGTCAGGCTACCGCCAAACTGTCCGTACACGCCGAGTTCGCCGCGCCTGTAGAGGCCAGAGCCGTAGAGATACGCCGACATCGTTTTCAAGGCGAGCATAAGCGCCTGAATGCTCGACACGCCAAAGATTGTACGCCGGACGGAGATCGGTTCGTCGATCTCGAAAGAGCAGGACCAATCCTCCGAGGTTTGCTCCCGTTCGGGCGGATAGACTCGCGCGCCCATCTTGTCCTCCGTGTAGGACAAATCGAATACCACTTCCGCGATCGGACCGATCTCCATTCCTCTGGACCACCTCGTTATGAGCGAAGGGAAGCCGCGCCGTAAGGTTCTGTCCCTAGTATGGCTCGAATGTATCCGGCAGAAGCAGGTCGTAGATTTCCGCCACGGAGCGAGCCTTTCCGACCTTCTTAAGCAGCGGCTTGAACTCGATCTCGGGATCATCGCCTTCCAGGTAGTTGACGGAGTGCGTTTCCATCGCCGTGCGGGCACGCCCCCGAACCTCGTCCAACGAGAGCGGCGCCATCGGCTCCAATTCCTGCTCAATGCGCGATTGCGGCAGTCCCAGGAGCGGAATTCGCGAAAAAAGGGATCCCGTTCTACCGGTGCGGTTGACGGACTGAACAAGCCAACGGCGCCCCTCCGCATCCACCAATTCCATCCCCATCTGCTTATCTTCTTTCAGGGTTCGGGGGCCGCACTTGGTGAGCCGATCCAGGTCCGGGAAGCCCCAAATCTCTCGATCGGTCGTGAACCCCAGGACCGGAAATCGAAGTCCCGCATCTATCGTCTTCACGCCCCGCGCTCCAGAACAAATAATGAACATATCAGCATAACAGGCGGCTAATCGTCAAGGTTGTGCGTCGGCGCCGGGCGGGTTGGACGCAGGCGGGCCAAACGGATGGGTCAGGTTTTCCCACGCGTCGGCCGCATACCCCGCGACGCCGGTAGGCACCGCTTTCTGCCAGTCCGTGGTTCCGTACCAGGCGCGGCGGATCGGATCGTACATGGGCTTGCCAGCCCAGCTGCCGGTCAGTCGCCGATGCTGCTCCTTTGGTAGGGATTTGAGGAACGCAAAGTGGTTGCGCCAATCCTCAACGTTTCGGCCGAGCCCGTTCAGTAGGACGGTGTGATGGATTTCTTCTCCAGGTTTCGCCATGCCGACCCTACGAAGAACCTTGCGCGCGGCGTCCGCCGTGACCGCCCCCTCCTTGAGAACGCCGACGCCCTTGCTCGCCGCCTTAAGGCCCTTTGCCGCGACGCCGATCGGGAGCGCATCCGCCACCGCCATCACTCCATTGAATGCCGCCCCGCCATAGTTGCCGTCTTGCAGATCGGCCGCCGCTTCCCAAGCCGGGCCGACGACAGGAATGAATGATTCCGCCAGGTTCGGCCGCTGAATTTTCGGGCCGTGCTGCCAGTCATGGAAGGCGTCTGCGATCGCGCCGAATGGGGTTTGTTCGGGTCCGTGGAAGAGCCAGCAGGATGGGGTTGGTGGCGGCGGGACAGGTGGGCGTCGATATGGAGGGCCCATCGCGCCAGGCGTCGCGCGAGGCGTGATCACCGCTGAGCTTGGCGCCGACAAGGCTGCGACGCTGGGACGGGAATGAAACTCATTTCCTACGGCAAGGCGGGACTCGCTGCTATCGCTCTGGCCAGCGCCACTGCGATCGAACGTTCCGCCAGCCGGCGATGTGGAAGTATCGGCCCCCGGAACCGACGACATATCGTCGGACGCGCTGACATTACGCCAACGGTTGGGACCGATCTGAACCCAGTTGAACTCGGGGTCGATTTTCGGCCGACGCCTCGTGTCCCCCGTTTGAATCCTGGGTCGACTTCCTGGGCGGACGTTTCCAATCCGGCGTCGAATCCGGGATCAGGATCGCCGCCGCGGTTGCCGCCAAAAAAGTCCTGGTAGCGCTGCGCGGCGGCTTCCTGACGTTCTTGCTCAATGTTATCAGGTGAACGAAGGTACCATCGCGTAAGTGCGTCGCCTTCCAGGCGCGCGGGATCGATCTGGCCATAGGCCATGCGTGCTCTCCTCATGGAAAAGACGGGGCGCGCAACGCGTCGCCGCGGGCCAAGCCGCCGATTGTCTAAATGAAATGATCGCGCGACCGCTCTGGGTCGGCGACGTCCCCTGGAGCGCGGCCCCTAGTGCGCGACCTTGTCCGCGAGAGGCGGGTGGCCGGGCGCACTGAACGGCGCGGACCCTACACTCTCATAGAGGATCAAGCTTGTTAAGAACAAGGAGTGAACATAACGGGCGCCCAAAACGATAACCGCAGATGGGTAGCCGCGCTCGTGGATCAGCCCAGAAAGGGCGCTTTGGACGTCGTCTCGACGATTCCCGGCTGCGCTTCCGCGATGGCATAGCTGGTGTTCTTGCTGCCACCCTCGTTGCGGCGCAAAATCCCCTTCTCGACGAGGTCGGCAATGTCGCGCTGGGCAGACGCGGCCGAGCACTTGCCCAGGATCGCCCATTTCTTCGCGGTGAGATGCCCGTCGAAGCCGTCGAGGTATCGATTGAGGATCAGGCGCTGACGCTCGCTCAGGACGATTCCGTCATGGACGCGCCAGAACTCCGCCTTGCGCAGGACACCGGCGCTGCTGGTCTCAGCGCCGTCGATCGCGCGCGTGAAGCAGGCCAAGAACCACTGCAGCCATTCGGTGACGTCGAGGCCGCCCTTCTGGGTCCGTTCAAGGATCGCGTAATAGTCGGCCCGCTCCCGGCGGATCTGGCTCGACATACTGTAGAAGCGCTGCGGCGAACCCTCCGACTGCGCGAGCGCCTGATCGGCGATGGCGCGGGCGATGCGGCCATTGCCATCCTCGAAGGGATGGATAGTGACGAACCAAAGGTGAGCGAGACCGGCGCGCAGCAATCCGTCGGTCTGCGGCGGGGCGGCGAACCAGCTGAGGAACGCCGCGATCTCGTGCGGGACCTGCGCGGCCGGCGGCGCTTGATAATGGACGAGTTCCCTTCCGATCGCCCCCGACACGACCTGCATTGGGCCGGCGGCATCTTCCCGCCAGCCGCCGGTCCGGATCTTTCTGAGGCCAGAATAACCGGTTGGGAATAGCGCGGCCTGCCAGCCGAACAAACGCTCCAGGGTCGTCGGCGCGTCGAAATTGCGGGTGGCGTCGAGCAACATCTCGACGACGCCTTCCGTCCGCCGGTCGGCCGGCACTGTCGCGGCTAGGGGGACGCCGAGACGTTGGGCGATGGACGAGCGGACGCTTGCGTGATCGAGGATGTCGCCCTCAATCTCGGAGCTCTTGAGGACGTCCTCGGTGAGCGCCTGCAATTGGGCTTCGAGCTGAAGGTCGAAACCGAGGCCCTTCATGCGGCCCAGAAGCCGGCCCTGATTCAGGCGAGCCGCCGCCAGCGGCTCAATCAGCGCCCGGTCGCTCCACTTGAATCGCGGCCAAGCCGGTCGCTCCCAGATGTACATATTCACCTCATATTTCGAGGTGAATATCAGCACTTTCGCCGCAATTGCAAGTTCTCCTCAATTCTTGAGGCAAATATGGCAGGGTTCGCAGCGCCCGCCGCTGAGGATCAGATCACCGCCGCCGCGCCGGCCAACCCCTAGATTCGAAGTCAACAGGTCCCGCGTCGGACGTGGACCCGACCAAACCCGCGAACAAATGCGAGATTTTACGAGAACCGCTTGCACCGGACTTGCACACACGCTGCACTAAGTCATTGAAAACACTCACCCGTCCGTCCCAGTCCATCATCAGGGCAGTGGAAAATCTCGCCGATAGGATGCTGTTTTTATTCATTAAATTTGGATGGAGTCGCTCCAATGTCGGACTGGACGGACTGAGATTTCCGAGCGCGCGAGCTTTGATTTATCAACAAAATTTTCCGGCCGCGAGAGCCCTAGGGCGCCGAAAGTCGCATCTCAGTGCACGCAAACGCTGGCCCTTGCGCGGCGACGACGGTCAATTCTCAAGAACAGCTCAAGAGTCTCTCTATCGGCTGCGTGGTTGAGATCACAATTTGTGATTTCAAAAGCGCCGCTGGTCGGCGCCACCAATTGTGCGTCCAAAAGTGCCAGTGGCGGTCGAGGCGCCAATGCCTCAAACGCGCCGACAGCAGAAGTTAGGGTGGAGGAGGGCGATCGTTGACGCGCTCTGATGCGAGCAACGCGCCTCTGCTCTACTCTGCTCGGAGGTCAGCAAGCCTGGGGGTGAAAACTGCGGCTGGCGCGCAGACTGCGCGCCAGCCGCTCCCGCCCAAGGAGGGGGATCCCCTCGGACGAAGGACCCAGGGCGTCGTCAGCTCGTCTTGCGCGCGTGCAGCCCCTGGCCGCGCGATGCTGGCGTCGAGGTCTCATTCCGTCGCTTCCGCTGGGCGCGGCCGCTGGCCTCTTCGCCGGAAGAGTCTCCGGACAAATCCCGGTTCGCTGCGCGCCGAGAGGTGAGACGGTGAGGACTCGGCGCGGCTTTCGCTCCCTCCGATCTTGAACCAGATCGCGTAGAGGGCCGGCAGGAGCACGAGGGTCAGCACCGTGCCGCCGATGGTGCCGCCGATGAGCACGTAGGCGAGCTGCGACCAGAACACCGAAAACGTCAGCGGGATAAAGGCCAGGACAGCGGCCAGGGCGGTCAGGATCACCGGCCTCGCGCGCTGCACCGTGGCCTCGACAACGGCGTCGAATGGCGCGAGTCCGTCGGCCTGATTGCTGTGGATTTGGCCGATCAGGATCAGGCTGTTGCGCATGATGATGCCCGCCAGGCCGATCAGCCCCAGGATCGCGTTGAAGCCGAACGGCTGATTGAAGATGAGCAACGTCGGGGTGACGCCGACCAGGGCCAGTGGCGCCGTCAGCAGCACCATGAACATGGCCGAGAGCGAGCGTACCTGCAGGATCAGCACCAGCATCATCAGCACGAACATGATCGGGAACACCGCCGCGAGAGCCGTGTTGGCTTTGGCCGCTTCCTCGATCGGCCCGGCCATTTCGATCCGGTAGCCGGCGGGAAGCGCTGCGATCACGGGCTTCAGTTGTTTTTGGACCTGAACGGAAACGTCGGGCGGCTGAAGCCCTTCGGCGATGTCGCCGCGCACGGTGATCGTGGGCAGGCGATCACGGCGACGGAGGATAGGGTCTTCCATGCGCACCTCGCTGCGGCCGATCTGGTCGAGCGGGATCCGCTGTCCCGCGGAACCCACGAGCGTGAACGACCCAATCCGGCTTGGATCCAGGCGATCGGCGCCGCCCGTGCGGGCGACGACTTCGACCGATCGGATATCCTCCCGCACTTGGGTGACGGGCACGCCGGACAACAGGAACTGCAGCTGTTCGGCTGCGTCCTGGGAGCTGAGGCCGAACGCCCGCAACCGAGCCTGGTCGAGGACGAAATGAAGGGTGGGCGCGCGTTCCCCCCAATCGGTGTTGACCTGACGCAGCGAGCGGTCGCGCAACATGACAGCCCGGACCTGTTCGGCGATGTCCCGCACCCGACCGGCTTCCGGCCCCGTGACCCGGAACGCCACCGGGAACGGCGACGGGGGCCCGAAGACGATTTGGGTCGCGCGCAGCCTCGCCTCCGGGACCGCCCCGCCCGCCGCGAACGCCCGGAAGCGATGCTTCAGACGATCACGCGCGTTTTGGTCCGGCGTCAGGACGACGATCTTGGCGAACGCCGGATCGGGAAGTTCAGGCGCGATCGCCAGGAAGAATCGGGGGGCGCCTTGGCCGATGTAGCTGGTCACGACCTTGGCCTCCGGCTGACCGCGCAGCCAGGCCTCCACCTTGGCGACAGCCGCGCTGGTGGCGCCGATGCTCGATCCCTCGGGCATCTGCACCTCGAACAGCGCCTCGGGCCGGTCGGAGTTGGGGAAGAACTGCTTCTTGGTCCCGCCCATCATGAGTACAGCGACGGTCATCGCGACTGCGACGCCGAGCGCCACTCTGAACTTGTTGCTTACAGCCCAGGACACCAGAGCGCGCAGGCGTCGATAGCGCGGGGTGTCGTAGATCGCGCCGTGCCCGCCTTCCACCGGCTTGATCTTCGGGATCAGCAGGACGCCCAGGTAGGGCGTGAAGATCACGGCCACGAACCACGAGGTGATCAGGGCGAACGCCACGACCCAGAAGATGTTGCCGGCATATTCCCCCGCCGTGGACTGGGCGAAGCCGACGGGCATCAGGCCGATGATCGTCACCAGCGTGCCGGCCAACATGGGGGCCGCGGTATGGCCCCAGGCGTAGGTGGCCGCGGTGATGCGATCCCGGCCCTCCTCCATCTTCACGAGGATGGTCTCGATGATGATGATCGCGTCGTCGACGAGGAGGCCCAACGAGAGGATCAGGGCGCCCAGGGTGATGCGATCGAAATCGCGGCCGGTGACCAGCATGATGATGAAGACGCCCGCCAGGGTCAGGGGCACGGCCAGGGCGACGACGACACCCACCCGGAAGCCCAGGCTGACCAGGCTGACGACGATCACGACCGCCAAAGCCACGAAGAACTTCAGCATGAACTCGTTGTAGGCTTCGTGGATGTTGACCGACTGATCGGTGATCTTGGTGAAGCTCATCCCAAGCGGCATCTCGCCGGCGATCGCCTTGGCCTCGGCCTCCAGGCTCTTGCCGAGCTGCAGGCCGTTGTAGCGTTCCTTCATGATGACGCTGAGCACGATGGCCGGCTCGCCGCCGCTGCGGATGAGGAAGCTGGGCGGGTCCTCATAGCCGCGCTTCACATCGGCGATGTCGGCGATCTTCAGGGTTCGCCCACCCACCACAACCGGCGTCTCCCGGATCTTCTCCAGATCGTCAAGCGCGCCATCCAGTCGGATCTGCACCTGCGGGCCCTGGGTCTCGATGGAACCGGCCGGGGTGACCAGGTTGCGCTGGCTCAAGGCCGCCAGGATGTCCCGTGGGCTCACCCCAAGGGTCGCCAGGCGCGCCTGGGAGAACTCCACAAAGATGCGTTCCGGGCGCTCGCCGACGATCGTCACCTTCTTGACCCCGGCGACGTGCAGCAACCGCTGACGCAAGGTCTCCGCTTCGCGGACCAGAAGGCGCTGAGGCTCGCCCTTGGCCTTCAGCGCATAGAGCGCGAACGCGACGTCCCCGTACTCGTCGTTGACGAAGGGGCCGAGAACGCCCGGCGGAAGATTGGGCGCCTCGTCGCTCATCTTCTTGCGGGCCTGGTAGAACTGTTCGGGCACCTCCTTCCCCCGAATTGGGTCCCTGAGGTTCAGGGTGATGAAGGCCAGGCCGGGTCGGGTGAAGGTCTCCGTCCGATCATACCACTTCAGTTCCTGCAGGCGCTTCTCGAGCGGTTCGGCGACCTGGTCCTGCATCTCCTGCGCGGTCGCGCCCGGCCAGGCCGCAACGATCGTCATCTGTTTGATCGAGAAGCTTGGGTCTTCCGCCCGCCCCAGTTTGAAGAAGGCGAAGGCGCCGGCGAGCGTGATGGCGATGATCAGGAACAGGGTGACGGAGCGCTCACGGACGGCCAGGGCGGAGAGATTGAAGCTCATTGGACCGCGCCGCGCTCGATGCGAACGCGCTCGCCGTCGTGGAGCAGGTTCGCGCCCAAGGCCACGAAGCGTTCGCCGCCGGCCAGGCCCTGGGAAACCGTCGCGGTCTCTTCGCCGAGGCGCGCGATCTTGACCGGACGCCAGCTGACGCTGGACCTCTTCGGATCGATCACCCAGACGCCTGGACTCTTGCCACCGTCATAGATCGCGCCCAGCGGAACCTGCAGGGCGCCCTCGGCGCCGCCGCCGGCGATCGCCACCGTGACCGTCGAGCCCAGCGGAGCCGAGGCGGCTGGGCCGGAAAGGACGTACCGCGCTTCATAGGTTCGGGTTCGCGGATCCGCCGCATCGGAGAGTAGGCGCAGCCGCCCCTGGCTCTCTGGCCGGCCGTCGAAGACATAGGCCTTCCCGGTTGAACCGAGGGCCGGGCGGATCGTCTCCGGCAGAGTGATCGCCGCCTCGCGCGGTCCGGCATGGGCCAAGCGCACGACGGCCTGCCCCGCGGCCACCACCTGACCGGGTTCGGCCAGGGTTTCCATGACGACGCCATCGGCGTCGGCCACCAGGAGGGTGTAGGCGGCCGCATTGCGCGAGACCCGAGCCTGGGCTTCCGCGGCGTCGAGCTGGGCCTTGGCCTGATCCGCGGCGGCCTTGGCCTGATCGTAGACCAGGGCGGAGATTGCGCCGGCCGACACGAGGCCGCGATAGCGACGTTCTTCCGAAGCCGTCTGATCCGCGCGCGCCCGTGCGGCCTCGACCACGCCCGCCTGGGCCGTGGCGGCCAAGGCGTAGTCGAGCGGGTCAATGCGCATGAGCGGCTGACCGCGCCGTACCGCCTGTCCCGCCTCGACCAGCCGGCTGACGATCTTGCCCGCGACCCGGAAGCCCAGATCGCTCTGCACCCTGGCGGCGATCACGCCGGTGAAACGACGCTCCTGAGACTCCGCTGGACCGGCGAACGCGACCCTGACGATGGGTGGCAGCGTCCGGGGATCGGGCGCGTCTCTGCCGCTGCAAGCACTCAGCGGCAGGACCAGGCCGCTGGTCAGCAAGGCGACGAGGGATCGGAGAGACATGGACCAGAGCTTCCCAAGCGAGGAAGCCTGCACCATGAATGCGAGTGACTAGTATGTCAACTAGTCACTCGTCTAGGCAGCAAGGCTGCGCAGCACCAGGTTGATCACCTTGGTCGGCCCCTCCGGCAACTCGCGGAGGTTAGATTTCAGCATCAGCGGATTGATGAAGCCCTGGATGACCAGCATGATCGCGGCGCTGGTTTCGTCGATCGGCGTCTTGCGCTCGAACTCGCCGGTTCCGCGGCCGATCAGCACGATGTCCCGCACCGTCGCCTCGACCGCTCCCGCGTAAGCGGTGGTTGACGACCACCCTTCGGCCACAGCGTGCATGGCAATCTCATAGAGCAGCTCTTCCTCGAAGACGAGCGTCACAGTGGTCTTCACTAGACCATTGAAAAATAACCTCAATTTTTCCGACGCCGTCTTCCCTTCAGCCTTTCCCGCCTCGCCCGCCGACAGGATCTTCTCCAGGGTCTGGCTACAAATCGCCTCGCCGATGGCCTGCTTGGACTCGAAGAATTTGTACACGTAGGCCTTGGAGAAGCCGATCGCCTTCGCCAGGTCGGCCACAGTGGTCTTCGAGTATCCAAACCGGCTGAAGTGCGCTCGTGCGGCGACGACGATCCGATCGCGGACGTCGTGGTCGGCCGGTCCACGCTGGCCTTCCGCTGGGGTGGTGCTGTGATCGGTGCTCATCACCCCTCACCTACCACCACGGTCTCCATTTGACAAACGAGTGACCATGTACGCATATGGTCACTCCCGTTTGCACATCCCTGTGAGGCTCCATGCGACCTGTGCTGTCATGGACGATCCCGCCGCTTGTGGCGGCCGCCCTGGCGGGGTGCGCCGTCGGCCCCGACTATGTGGCGCCCCCAATCGCCGCGCCTGCCCGCTTCATGGGCCAGGCCGCCGTCGCCGCACGTGGGCCTGCCTCGGCGCCGCTGGAGAGCGAGGCCTGGTGGCGAGGCTTCAACGATCCGATTCTCGACCGCATGATCGATCGTGCACTTGGCCAGAACCTCGACCTCGCCCAGGCGGCGGCCCGCGTCACACAGGCGCAAGCCGGCCTGAGGTCGGCGACGGCCGCGCTTCTGCCGTCCGGCGCCCTTGAGGCGCGGGGCGCCCAGGCGCGCAGCTCGACCCAGACGCCCGAGGGACGGCTGCTCAGCGCCATCCCCGGTTCTGACCGCGATGGCGCACTCTATGAGGCGAACGCAGTCGCGAGCTGGGAATTGGATGTCTTCGGGGGATCGCGCCGGGAGCAGGAGGCTGCGCGGGCGGAATATCGGGCCGCCCAGACGGCGGTGGCCGCCACCCGCCTGGCCATCGCCGCGCAGACGGCCGACACCTACATGCTCGTTCGCGGACTGCAAGCGCGCCTGGCGATCGCCCGCGAGCAGGCGGAGACCGAGGCGCGACTGGTCGATCTGGTGCGCCTTCAACAACAACAGGGCGTGGCCGCCGACTTGCAGCTCCAGCAGGCGCAGGGGGCCCTCGCGCAGACGCAGGCCACAGTGCCCGTCCTGGAGGACGGGCTGGAGGCGGCGCTGAATGCGATGGACGTGTTGCTGGGGGCCCAGCCCGGAACCTATCGCGCCGAGCTTTCGACGGCCGCGGCCATCCCTTCCGCCCCGCCCATCGCCGAGGCGGGCGGACCGGCCGAACTCATTCGCCGCCGCCCCGACCTCGTCGTCGCCGAACAGCGCCTGCGCGCCAGCAATGCTCGCATCGGCTCGGCCTTGTCGGAATACTATCCGAAGGTCTCGCTCAGCGGGCTCGTGGGCACAGCGACAACCACCCTGAGCACCGCGTTCCGGGATCCAGCCACCCAGACCCAAGGCGTGCTGGGTCTGCGCTGGCGCCTGTTCGACTTCGGGCGGGTTGGCGCGGAGGTGAAGGCGGCCAAGGGACGGCACGCCGAGACCCTGGCGGCCTACCAGCAATCTGTCCTGCGGGCGACCGAGGACGTGGAAGACGCCTTCTCCTCGCTGGTGAAGCGCGAAGCCCAGGAACGGACGTTGGCGGAAGGAGAGGCGTCCCTGACCAAGGCCCGCACCGCCGCCGAAGTCGCGTACCGTGGGGGCGCCGTCAGCCTCCTTGAGGTGCTCGATGCGGATGCCCGCCTGCTGGCGTTGCGCGACGCCCGCGCTCAGGCCAGGACGGAAGCCGCCCAGGCGGCGATCCGTTCGTTCCGGGCGCTGGGCGGCGGGTGGCGCGCGGATGGGCGCGACACGCAGATGGCCCGCAATGATGGCTAGAGCGATGAGCGACACTACAGTCCCTGCCCCCAACGCGGCCATGGACGACCATTGGAACGGCCAGGCCGGCGACACCTGGGTCGAGCTTGGGCGCCTTCTGGATCAGCAACTTCACGCGCTGGGGTTCGAAGCCCAGGCCGCTCTCGACCTTCAACCGGGCGAGCGGGTGCTCGACATCGGCTGCGGCGGCGGCGAGACCAGCATCGACTTGGCCCGCGCCGTCTCACCGGGCGGAGCGGTGCTCGGCGTCGACATCTCCCGCACCCTGCTGCAGCAGGTGGCCGAGCCGCGCGTGGCGGCCCTGGGCCTGGACATCCGCTTCCAGGTTGCGGACGCCCAGACCTCCGATTTCGGGGGCGGGCGGTTCGACGCGGTCTTCTCGCGGTTCGGCGTGATGTTCTTTTCCGACCCGACGGCCGCCTTCGCCAATATCCTGCAGGCCCTCAAGCCCGCCGGTCGGCTGGCGTTCGTCTGCTGGCGAGGCCCGTCGCAAAACCCGCACATAACCGCGCCGTTCAAGGCCGTGGAGCACCTTTTGCCGCCCCTCCCGCCGTCCGATCCCCTGGCGCCCGGTCCGTTCGCCTTCGCCGATCCAGAGCGGGTGCGCCGCATCCTCGCCGAAGCCGGCTTCGGCGAGATCGCCATCCGCCCGTACGACGCCCAGGTCGGCGGCTGGAGCCTCGAAGACCGCATGATCATCGCCCAGCGGATGGGCCCGCTCGCCGCGGTGCTGCGCGACAACCCGGACTTGCGCCCCCAGGTTCAGGACACCCTCGCCGCCGACCTTCGGCGCCGGATGGACGCCGATGGCAAGGTGGGAGTGGACGCCGCCGTCTGGATCGTGACCGCGACCGTGCCCGTCCCCCAGCAGCCACAACACGGAGTTCATCACCATGGATGACGTCATCATCATCGGCGGCAGCTTTGCCGGTCTCGCCGGCGCGCTGCAGCTCGGCCGGGCTCGCCGCAAGGTCACCGTTCTCGACACCGGCCTGCCGCGCAACCGCTTCGCCGGCCACTCGCATGGCCTGCTCGGCCACGATCACAAGCCCCCACTGGAGATCCTGGCCGAGGCGCGGCGGCAGCTGGCGCGCTATCCCACGATCAGGCTGGTCAAGGCCCGGGCCGAGAGCATCTCCGGCGCCATCGACGATTTCTCCGTCGTCACTGGCGATGGTCAAAGCCTTGGGGCGCGCCGCCTGATCCTGAGCTATGGCCTCGCCGACCAGATGCCCGATGTTCCGGGCTTCGCCGAAGGTTGGGGCACGTCGATCGTGCCCTGCCCCTATTGCGACGGCTTTGAAGTCGCCGGCCAGCA